>MDTG01246612.1_pt1 | contig 13629 bp, 15 predicted proteins | sample 811421 | NCBI WGS metagenome assembly MDTG01 (sample SAMN05326645, study PRJNA326480) | marine metagenome | isolation source: seawater | place: Pacific Ocean: South East | collected 2011 | reverse complement strand
TATCAATATATCTTGTTCCTTGTAGAACTAGCAAATTATCATCTTGAGCTGTATGCATATACCAAGGTCTTTTGACATCGTCAAGAGGTCCTGGAGAAATACTGTTAGCAGAATGAATTACTCTATCAACGCCATGAATTTTTGGTATATCTGATGGAACTATTTCATCAAACAAAACACCAGGTGTTCGTCTTAAAATTCTTAATGGTACAAGTCTATATAAAGTACTCATTCTAGAAATATAATATAATTTATTTTTAAATTAATAATTTTTAAAAATAAATATTAACTAAATTAGTGTAATTCATTATCAATTTTTAATTTTAACTCACCAATTGCTTTACCAGGATTTAATCCCTTAGGACAAGTGTTTGTACAATTCATAATAGTTTTACATTTGTATAACTTCATTGCGTCATTAACATATTCTAGTCTTTCTTTTGTATTAGTATCACGCGAATCAGCAATCCAACGATATGCCTGCATTAAAACAGCTGGTCCTAAATATTTATCTGAATTCCACCAATAGCTAGGACATGATGTAGAACAACAAGCACATAAAATACATTCATACATACCATCTAATTTTTTTCTATCTTCAACAGATTGATAATTTTCAATATTGGATATATTATCGTTTTGTAACCAAGGTTTTATTTCTTTGTATTGTTTATAAAAATTTTTCATATCTGGTATTAAATCTTTAATAATAGGCATATGAGGCAATGGATAAATACTCATATCTTTTTCTATAGGTGTGAGACAAGCTAATTTATTTTTACCATTTATATTCATTGCGCAAGAACCACATATACCTTCTCTACATGATCTTCTAAATCCTAGACTTTTATCAACGTTGTTTTTTATATATATTAACGCATCTAAAACCATGGTTCCAGCTTCTCCATCTTTAATTTTAAATTTATCAATCCTTACTTTATTTTTGTTGTTTCTATAAATTTTAAATGTTGAAAAATTACTTTTTTTTATAATATTCATAATATATTCTATTAAATTTTTATTTTTATCAAGTTTTACAATATTTATTTTATAAAATAATTTTTATTAATATAGTATAAAAATCCAAAACTTGCCATTAAATGACTTTTTAAACTCATAAATTTGATCATTTTTTGAATATTATGTGGTTTTACATAATCACCAATAATACAACTAGTAGATACATAAGAGTGAAATCCTATATTTAAAATATTAATACTATCAATAACATTACTATAAGGCGTCATATTATTTTTATTTAAAAAATAAGATATACCAAATAATGGTATTAAAAGTTTGGAACTTTTATGATATTGTTTCAAAATATATAAATTATTTTCTGGACTTAAAATCATTATATTATAATTTATTAAACACATATTTTTATATTCATATAAATAATTTTATTAAAATATGAAAAGAAAATTGTCTCCACATTTAAATGTATATAAATTCCCAATAACAGCTATATCATCAATAACTACAAGATTAACTGGTTTAAGTTTAACAGGATTATTTATAACAAGTGGTTTACTTTGTTATACAAATATCGATTACAATAAATATTATAATAGATTAAATAATTTTACAAAAAATACATTAAATAATAGTGTAACATTTGTGTGTACTTATCATACATTTGGTGGTATTCGTCATTTTATATGGGATAAATATCCAAAATATTTAACAAATACTAGTGCAATAAAAAGTTCTTATTTATTATTTGGTTCATCATTATTAACAACTTTTTTATTTGACAGATGCTATAATAAATATTAATTACTATCACAATAATATAACCTTTAAAGATTATAATATTATGATTGATTTAATTTTTATGGGTTTTTATACTTTTTTATTTTTTATGGGTTTTTTTATTTTTTTGTAAGTTAAAAAACTTAGTTGGAGTAAGCCATACCACCCATACCACTCATGATACGAAGGATGTTGTAGTTGGTAGCGTATACACGGACTTTGGCGGTGTTGGTGGATTCAACAGTAGCGTTGGAAAGGACAAGTTGAAGGGTAGCGTTGTCAATTCTGGACATGTTGCATGTTCCCGATGGTTGGTGTTCTTCAGGACGAAGAGCGAACGAGTATACGTTAATACCAGTGTCAGGAGCACGAGTGTGGTGTTGCCAAGGTTGAACAAGGTCGAAGTAGGTACCTTCACGTTCAGAAAATCTGTCTTGGCCATTAAGTTGTAATTTGGCGGTAACAACAGGGTTTTCTCCCCAGCAGTGCATGTCAAGAGAGGTTTCAGCAAGGACGAATGTACCAGCATCGGAAACACCAGCAACAAGCTCTTCAGGACCAGCAGCATACCAGTCACCAGAACCAGCACTGGTTACATTAGCAGCAACACCATTATCTTGGAAAAGTTCACCATTGATAACAGCAGTAGAGTTAGCACCAGTAGAAGCTTTGCTTCCGAAAGCGCTTACGCTGTTAGGAAGAGCATCGACGGCATCGGTGTAGTTGAAAGGTTGAGCACCGAGGGTTTTAAATAAGGTTTCACCAGTTTCAAGGGAAGCGCAGTAGTCAACATGAGCATCAGGTTGAACAACCCAGATAAGTTCTTTGACAGGGTGGTTGAAGTTAAGTTTGATTTTGTTAGATGAGGAACCAACAGATTCATCACCGGTGAATTGTAGTTGTTCAATTAGGTATTCATGAGCATTTTGTGCCATGCGTCTACGTTCATCACTGTCAAGGTAGATGTAATCAACGTAAAGCGAAGCAGCAATAAGAGATTGGTTGTAAGCAGCAGTTACTTTTTGAGAAACAGTCGAATCATCAGAAGCAAACATGTCAGTAACAGCCCATAAGCACTCATCAATTGGACGAAGATCAAGATTGATTTTGACTTCGTGGTATTGAAGAGCAATTAGAGGAAGAGCAAGACCTGGGTTGCAGCAAAACCAGAATTGAAGAGGGACGTAAAGAGTAGTTTCAGGAAGAGCATTACGAGGAGCACATACTTGTCTAGGAGCATCCGAATCACAAGGTCCATCAACATCAGCGAACTCTTGATTGGTTACAAAAGTAAGTTGGGTAGTGTTACCAAGCATTTTGTTGAAGCCACTTTCTTGGTTTTTGTCCAAGGTGAGTTGGGTCCAGATGTGCATCCAATCACCATAATGGCGGTCAATTCTTTGTCCACCAATTTCAACTTCAACTTGATGAATAAGTTGATGACCAGGGAAATCTAACCAACGAGCATTTACACTACCATTACTGTTAGCATTACTGTTAGCAAGATCTTGGCCAATTTCAGGAAGGGTAACTTGTAAATAGGTTCTGTAAGCAAGATCACCATTTCTGGAGATAGTGCATGTTACACGGCGACCGAAATCGGCTTGACCGTTGAAAGTTTGTTCAATGGATTCCATTGCGAAGTTAGTGTGACGTCTGTAAGTAGTTTTGAAAAAAGTGATTTGTGGGTTGCCTGTAAGATATACATCTTGGGCACCGTAAGCGACTAGTTGCATAAGACCTCCTCCCATTTTTGATTATTATTACAAGTTTTATTTTGTAATTATATTATACCTAAATAAAAAAATTTTTTTATAAACACATTAATTACAAAATAAAAAATTATTATTTATGTATTTAATATTTTACAGCTTATATAGTAAGAAAAACAATTATCATATAAAATAATTTAATATGATAGTAAAATATTATTATAAAATATTATTATAAAATATTATTGTAAAATTAGTCTAAATTAAATAAATCTTGAAGATTAATATTTTTATTTTTAAATATTTCTTTATTTTTCAAAAAATAATATTTATCTTTTTTTTTATAAATTATCCAACCATCATTCAAATGCTTTTCAATAAATTTTAATTTTTTATATTCTTTTATAATTTTTTCATTGTTTCCAGACATAATATCGTTTGTTTATTGACTTAATTTAAAATAAAATAATAAAATTTAAATATAAACATATTTACAAAAATATAGTAAAATATGAAGAAATACCGTAAAAGAAATACATATTTTGATATCAATAATAATGATCCAAATGAAAAATATAATTCTAATATTGATACTTTTCATCATAAGAAAATGAAAGAATATGAGAAATATGAAAAATATGAAATTCCAAAACTTGAAAATAAATTAATAAAACTTGAAGAAGATATATCAAAAACAAACTATCAAGGTATTCAATTAATAGAAATAAATGAAGAAATTAAAAAAATAAAAGCAAAAATAAAAAACTTTAACAAAGAAAAAGAAGATTATTTTTTAAAAAATTGTAAATTTATATTCAATTATTTTGAAGATAAACAAACAATTAATGAAAATAAAAATATAAAAAAAAATGTAACAAACTTTTTCTTTTCAAATAAAGAAACTAAAAAAAATACTCCTTTACCAAATAATGATAGTAATAATGATAAAAAAACAAAAAAAGTTATTAATAATCATACAAAATATTTCAAAAATAATGATTTCAATATGATAAATTTTGAAGATTTTATATATGATAAAGATGTGTGTAGTTCTTGTAATAAAGGAGAACTTATTCAAGTAAACCACGAAGGAATTCTTGTATGTAATGTTTGTTTTAAAAATTTTAAATACCTTGTAGATAATGACAAACCCTCTTATAAAGAACCTCCAAAAGAAATATCATTTTATGCTTATAAAAGAATTAATCATTTTCGCGAAATTATAGCACAATTCCAAGCAAAAGAAACAACAGACATTCCAGATAATATAATTGAAAAAATTAAATCTCAAATAAAAAAAGAAAGATTAGAATTAAAAGATATAACAAATAAAAAAACAAAAGAAATATTAAAAAAACTTAATTTAAATAAATATTATGAACATATACCGTTTATAAAAGATAAAATTGGAATAAAACCACCAATAATGACACCTCAATTAGAAACAACTTTATGTAACTTATTTATGGAAATACAAGAACCATACAGTAAATATTGTCCAAAAGACAGAGTTAATTTTTTAAATTATTACTACACAATTTATAAATTATGTGAGTTACTAGACCAACGTCAATTTTTACCTTTTTTTCCAATGTTAATTGATCGTGAAAAAAAAATAGAACAAGATATGATATGGAAAAATATATGTGCTGATTTAGGTTGGGAATACATACCAACTGTATGATTAAATTATATAAATTATAGTTTATAAACTATAAATTAAATAATTATAAATGATTAAATATTTACATTGCTGGGAAACCAACAAGATTGGCACCAATACCAAATCCAGCACCAGAACGAGCAGAAATTGCTAAACTTGGAACATATGTGTCAAGAATGCTAAAAGTAGCAGCAGCGGTTAGAGAAATAAGCATTATTTCATCCATTTTAAGAGTTTTTTGTGGGATTACAAAAGCAGCAATAGCAACCATAACACCTTCAATTAAATATTTAACTATGCGTTTTAAGATTTCTTGTACATCTAGGTTAAGCATTATAATTTTATATATTTGTTTTAAATTTATAATATAAAAAAATATTTTAATTTTAAAAAATAATTTTTAATTAACAATATAAAGATTTAACTACAATAAATCCTAAAGTTTAATTACTATAAATGAAAGCAGATTTATTAAAAGTTGATAAACCAATCGCAGGCCAAAAATTTTATTGTGTATCTTTTGTTTCACCTGAATTTCATATTAAAAATCGCGAACGTTTTGAATTTCAACAATTCGTAAAAAATTACGAGTTTGATAAAACTATGGAAAAAATGAATCAATTTATTAATTTTGTCTCTTATAAATACAATTTAGAAGCTGAAAATCTACAAAATGATTTTAAAGAATTCATTGATGCGGAAAAAAATGATTTAGATTTAAATGTTGAAAATGATTTTAAAAATTTTATGGATCGTCATGATAAAGATCTTTTAAATGAATATAATAAACAACAAGAATTTCAAACTTCTGTTAGAGGTGTTAATGTTCGTGGAGTATTTTCAACTCAAGAAGAAGCAGAATTAAGATGTAAAATTTTGAGAGAAACAGACCCTGAACATGATATTTATGTTGCTCCTATTGGTGTTTGGGTTCCATGGCATCCTGAAGCATATAAAACAGGACGTGTTGAATATCTAGAAGAAGAATTAAACAATCTAATGCATGAAAAAAATAAAAATGAAGAAAAAGCTAGATTACATTTTGATGAAAGAGTTAAAGAAAAGAAATTGAATGCTATTAAAGATAATATTGAAAAAGCAAAAGAACATGATAACAAACTTACTCAATCTATTAATGAAAAAGGAGAACTTGTAGGTATTCAAAATTTAAATACACAAGAAAAAACACTTGGTATTAACGCTGATATTGAAAGTATTAGAAAAGAATTATTTGAAGGTGATAATATTGTTATTGATAAATCATCATCATTAAATGAATAATTTTTACATATTTTATATTTACAAAAGTTTTCTTATTTTATAATAGTAATTTTTCATATCATGATCTGAAATACTATAACAATTAAAAATACTATATTTAAATCTTGAATATGGATTGTCTTTATTATAAAAAGTATAATCATTATCAGAAAAATATAAATTATCACCAACATGATAATAATTAAACATAGGAAAACAAGTAACAATATCTTTTTTATATGTTATTCTTAAAATATTTAAATTATCAATATTCTCAACTTTTTTTTTAAACCATTTATTACCTAATCTTGGACTAGCAAATGAAATTACATTAATTTTTTTATTCACTTTTTGCGATAGTTCATAACCATATAGAGTACATAAAGCACCTCCCAAACTATGACCTGTTATATATATTTCATAGTTTGGATATTTTTTTATTAATTTAAATACTGTATTATCAATATTTTTATACGATTCACCCATGTGTAAATGTTCATAAAAACCTGAATGAATACCGATTTTACCTTCATTTTTTGGATAATCTATATAATTGAAATACTTTTTTCTAGTCATAATATTATATTTCCAATCAATATTACTTTGACTTCCTCGGAACACAACACATATTCTTTTATTAAGATCACTTTTAGTTACGCCTGCTTGAAGATCTGATATTTCATTATTCTCAAATAACTCTACTTTACCAAGTGGAGATATACGAGACAAATAATTTAATGAATGTTTACTTATTTTATCCATATTATCCCATTCTTTGTTTTCATATAAATATTCTTGTAATTTCTGAGTCTTGTTTAATTTAAACGAATTACTATATTCATAAATAAGTAAATTTTGAGCAGCTAAACTTTGTAATGTTGACTTTGGATATACATGATTAAGTAAGCTTACTGAATTATTAAATAAAAACAAAAATAACAATAATAATTCATATAATAGCCTCATTATTATTATCATTTAATATTTAATGTACAATAAAAATAAATTTACCATCTTGATGTTTTTCTTACATTAATTTTTACACTACTTTTTTTGCGTTCCTTATGTGGATCATATTGTTCGTCTTCATCATCACTTGGAATTTCCTTTGAAATGTCCCAAAATTCTTTACTACCTAATTTAAAATCACCATGTTGTGATGCTTTATACCAAAAAATTTGATCATGTAGTTTATTTGACTTGACATTATTATCTATAACTAAACATTCAAAATTTTCTGTACATTGATCCATAACTTGACAAAACGACTCAAATGTTGGAAACATACCAGCATAATTTTCATATATACGCTTTCTATTCGCAATATATGGTTCTCTTAATATAAATACATAATCAATATTTGTTCTTAGTGTTGGAGGTATACCTAAAGGATACTGCATAGTAATAATAAGCATTATTTTCCAATGACGACCATTCATAAACAATAATCTCATCATTTTATCTTTTGTCCATGAAGCATCAAACAAACAATCGTCAAGTATACAAAAAGCTCTTGGATCAATTTGTGATTTTCTATATGTTTGTATTTGTTTTTTTACCTCTTTAATAACTGAACGTTGCCTTTTTAATATATTTTCAATAATACTACTATTATATTCTTCATGAATAAATAGTTTCGGTACATGTGCTGAATAAAATCCATTTCCTGCTTCTGTACCTGATATAACAGTCCCAATAGGAATATTCCTATGATAATATAATAAATCTCTTACTAAAAAACTTTTACCAGTGTCACGTCTTCCAATAAGAACAACAACTGGACCTTTGTTTTCATTCGGTAAGAAAGTAATCTTGCTCATATTAAATTTTTTTAATTCAAGTGTCATTTTATATGTATTATACTAATTTTCAATAATAAACTTTATATATTAATATTACAGAAATAATTTAAAATTTTCAACCAAATATTGATATAAAAACATTCCGTTATTTTTACTTAATTTAAATATTTATGTTTGATACAAAAAAATTAAATGTTCATCAATGTTGTTATGATGATCCTTTAAAAAAATACTTATATAATAATGATATTTATATAGATAGTGTATTTTCAAAAAATGAATTACAATACCTAACTTTTGATGAACATAATAATATTGGAAAAATTAAGGTTAATGGTAATGAAACTACATATTTTATAAAATTCTCACCACTTGTAGATCCAGTTAAATATATTACTAACAACTACATTGAACAGAAAGTTGAGTCAAATAATATTAATTTAAATTTGGAAAAATATATTAATCACAGCGATTATATATTAGATTTGCATAATGATAATTCTTTTGAAGAAAATATGAAAAAAATAAAATATAAAATAAATTATCCTATGAATTGCGCATATATTGATTCATTTTTTACACATTTATCAACATTAATGTATAATGAATTGGGGTTTTATCATGGTATTCATATATTTGATACATTTACATGTATTAAAACAAATTATCGTATAGATATTGGCGATTCATTAGAAATTATAGATGGTAATAAAGAAATGTATAAAAATGTAAAACAAGAATTTGTTTCATTCAATGATTTAGATTATCAAGAAATGTATCTTGAGACAAACAATATTAATATTGAGACTGATGATGAAGATGAATTTATAAATAATAGTAAAAATAAAAAACCATTAATTAAAATAGAAAATACTGAAATAAATATTGAAAACTCTTGTCATATTATACAAAGTGATGAGAAAAATAATAAAAATATTAATTTAGATGAATTTACTAAATGTGAAGAAGTTGGATTATTCGATATATCTGATTCAATTCAATTAAAATTAAAAACTCAAGAATCTAGTTCAGATGAAGATGATGATAATTCAAACGAAAGTTTTACAGATGAAGATTCTGATGAAGAAAATATTGATCTCGTTTCATATGAAAATCTTAATATTAAAATTGATATTGATAGTGATACAAATAGTCTTCATAGCGAATGTGATGAAAGTAGTGATGAATACTCAAGTGAAGATGAATCAGAAGACAATAGTGAAGATGAACCTGAAGTTTACATTACAATTAAAAAAATACCTGTCAAAACAATTGTAATGGAAAAATGTAAAAATACGTTCGATTTTTTATTAGAAGAAGAAATGATAAATATGGAGCAATTAAAAAGTGCTATATTTCAAATCATCATGAATTTACTATGTTATCAAAAAGCTTTCAAAATGACACACAATGATTTACATACAAATAATATTATGTATGTATCTACTAAAAAAAAATATTTATATTACAAGTTTGAAAAAACTACATATAAAGTTCCAACATTTGGAAAAATTTATAAAGTAATTGATTTTGGTAGAAGTATATTCTATTTTAAAAATAAAGCATTTGCCAGTGATTCATTTAATAAAAATGAAGATGCGGATACACAATATAATTGTGAACCATTTTTTGATAATACAAAAAAACGTATTGAAAATAATTTTAGTTTTGATCTTTGTAGATTGGGTTGTTCATTATATGATTTTTTTATCGATGAACCAGAAGATGTTGAAAAAATGAAACAAATTCCACTAGTAAATATGATTTTAAATTGGGTAAATGACGATAATAATAAAAATATACTTTATAAAGCTGATGGAACAGTTAGATATCCTGGTTTTAAAATATACAAAATGATTGTTAGAAACGTACATAATCATACACCTGAAATTGAAATACAAAACCCTATATTTAATTCATATATAGTTGAAAAAATAAAAGATGATAATATTAAAATATTTGATGTTAATAAAATTGATGAATTTTCAAAAAAATGGTCATGCTAATACTTGACGACATATATTTAAAAATGAACTAACAAGAATTGTTAAAAATATAAGTTTTATAAAAAAAAACATATTTTCAATAGTATATTTAGTTTCTTCAATTACAGAATTTGTTAATAAAATACAAGAATCATATGATATAATTGACGATTTACACACAATACATGTTATATTTTCTTTAGAGGATAATTTATGTTCCATATATTTAAATAAACAACCATTATGTATTTTATAATAACAAGAACACAATTTATTTCTTTCTAAACATTTTTGAAAATAACTTTTTTTATCTATTGTTTCGAGACAAATACAACATAAATCGGTCATTATTATACATATTTAAATAACTTTAATATTTATTTGAAATTTTAAAAATTATTTGTCTCGTAACTTTTAATTTAAATAGTATAAAAAATTGAATTGATAATTTAATTTTATAATTTAATGATAACACATCATTTGATTATAAATTATAATGTTTACGTATACAAGTGAAGATTTCAAGAATTATCTAGATAGTAATAATATTCCTTATAAAAAACGTAAAGACGGGTATCCTAACATGAGTTATAAAAATATACGTTTATTATATGATAACCAAATTAAATTAAAAAAAGATGAATATATGAAAAAACAAAATATACAATGCTTTATTTGCTATGATGAAATGATAAATGGTGTCGTAAAACTAAAATGTGGTCATACTTTATGTCCTAGTTGTTTTGCGAAACATATGAGAGAACAAGGCAATTGTCCATTTTGTAGAGTTGAAATTTGTTCAAGACCAAATAAAATAATTAAAATGCCTATCAATATGCGTTCTGCTATTGTTGATACTAACATCTCAAGAAGAATAGTTGAAAGAGATGATTTGGATGTTCATAATTTTATTAAAAAAAAAATAGATGACTTTACAAATTCTTTAAATCTTCTAGTTCCGCCAGAAAATAGAATGAGAGAATTTAATAAGAAAACTGAACTTCGTCATAATATTGTTAATGAAATTAAAGAAATTATGAAAGATGCTATCATAGATACAGAAAAATATTATTTATCATTTGCTTAAAAATAGTTAAAGTTAAAAAATTAAATAAAATTATATTTTTTCTTTTGTCAATTAAATTATGATATATTACGAAAAACTTTATAAAAGGAAAGAAAATGGAGTATTATATACATGGAGTATTGAATATATTTTAATTCAAGAGATACCTTATATTTGTGTTCTTCATGGTAAAAAAGATGGAAAAATGGTTAAACATATTAAAGAAATTATACCGAAAGCAAAACGGACACATCTTGAACAATTTGATATTATTGCTTCAAAAAAATGGAATGATAAAATTAAAAAAGAAGGGTATTCTACATCAATTGTAGAGGCTGAAGAAAATAATACAAAATCAATAAATCATATTCTAATACACCCAATGTTAGCGGATAAATTTTATGACCCGAATGTTGATATGGAATTTAAAGAAACTGGAACATTTAATAAAAAAAAATGGTTAATATTTGACGGAGATTCAGGACAAAGAACAGGTAATACATGGACGTTTAGAGATACACCTACCTTATATGCTACTGACCCAAAAAATTATTTTATATCTGAAAAATTTGACGGTGTTAGGTCTGTGTGGAATGGTAAAAACTTCACATCCAGGACAAAAAATATATATCACGCTCCTGAATGGTTTAAAGAATTATTACCTTCTAACCATGTTTTAGATGGGGAACTACACTGTGGAAAAGGATGTTTTCAAAAAGCTTCTGGGATCACAAGACATTTACAACCTAATCATGAAGATTGGACTACAATTAAATATCAAGTTTTTGATATTCCAGATCCTGAATTAGTAGACAGGCCTTTTAGTGAAAGAATTCAAATATATGAAAAAGTTGTAGAAGAATGTTGTCAAAAATGGGCTTCTGTTAAACTACCACCAGGTATTGAAAAACCAACAGAATGCCCGATAGAAATTGCTAAACAAATTTTAGTCTCAGGTATGGATGAAGCCTATAAATTATATAAAACATACATAGAAAAAGGTGCGGAAGGAGCTATGTTGAGGCCTTCAAATAGTATTTATGAATACAAAAGATCTAAATTATTACTTAAATGGAAACCTTCACTTGATGCGGAAGCAATAGTAATTGGATATAACGAAGGAATGGGAAGATTAAAAGAAAAATTAGGGACATTCCAAGTTCAACTAATAAATGATATCACAAAAAAAGTAGAAAAAGATAAAGAATTTAGTTTGTCTGGAAGATTAAGTGATGAATTTAGAAATCAATACAAATTTAAAGATGGAAAAGTTATTCAAGCACCAGAAAAGAATGATGAATATCCTATAATAGGAGATAAAGTTACACTAACATTTATGGAGTATACAGATAAAGGAATTCCAAGACAACCAATATTTCAAAGGATCAGAAATGACAAGTAAATTAAATAAGATAAAAAATAGAAAGATTAAATGCTTTAAAATACTTGTTTTAAGTGCTGAAGGAATACCACATTTCCGGTAGGTAAAACTATAAGAATTAATATTTAATGATGATTATCGTGTAACAAATAAAGGGAAATAATTCCAAATATAAACCCTAACATTTCTTTTTTTGAATATTTTTCATTGAAAATAAAATAGCCTATAACAATTGTCATAATAGTCATAGTGATATGCCACGACATGCTAATTGTACCAAATTTATTTTCTCTTAAAGCTAAATAATATATATATCCAACAAATCCATATATGAAAATACCTGCATATACAAGTAATTTATTATTTAATCCAAATTTTAATAATATTTGAGCAATTAATTCGAAAATTGTTAAAATAATTATATAACTAATCATAAATATATATTTTGTTACTATTATTAATTAAATATATATTTAAATTTTAGATTTTATGATAAAAAATCTTTTTCGGTTAACTTATATCCCCAATGCTGCAGTGTTTGACGAATTTTTGGACTTATTGAAAAATCATCATATTTAGAGTTTTTTCTTTTAATCATATTAATTAACATTCTTCTAAATCTACTTTTTGGACCTGCTGTTTTCATCCATCTATCAATTTGACGTTCATCATCCGGACTTCTTTCTCCATTATAGAAGTCACAATACCAATGCATCCAACCATATGGATGATATTTTGTAATCCACTTTTTTTCTTCCCAAAATTCTAATGTAGTTCCAACTTTTACTTTGTATTTATTGATTGATTTATCATAATTATCCCAAGGTTTTGTAAGCCTTGTTTCCGGAACATTTTTCCACCATGATTTTGGATATTTCTTGTGCATATTACTATAATTTTGATTTGTTACTGATGAATATATTGGTCGCCAATAAGTTCCACCAAAACTACCAAGCTCAAATATTTCTTTGGGTGTTAAATTAGGTCTAAATTCAGGATAATCTT
>MDTG01116049.1_pt1 | contig 13629 bp, 13 predicted proteins | sample 811421 | NCBI WGS metagenome assembly MDTG01 (sample SAMN05326645, study PRJNA326480) | marine metagenome | isolation source: seawater | place: Pacific Ocean: South East | collected 2011 | reverse complement strand
GTCTTAAGACAAAGTACCATCGGCGCTGAAGGGCTTGACTTCCGAGTTCGAAATGGTATCGGGTATAACACCTTCGCTATAATCACCAGGCATGGAATATATAGTGGGGATATCTCAAATTGTCAAAACTATTTTTATTTATAAATCCCTAAGTTTACTTAAAATTGGTACCAAATTAGATTTTGATATTCGATTTATTTGCTTAAAGAACCCTTATAGTTAGAAATTTAAAATAATACTAAATTAATATATCGAAGAGTATAACTTTGCGTACATAATTAATTCAAATTATTATAAAATTGGTTCAGTTTCTTTTTTTGCATGTCTAAACTAAAAAACTTTACTCTTTTTCTACCGTATAAAATCATTTTTTTTTGTATGTCTTTATTACTAAGAACAAATTTTATTTTATTAGCAATAGAGAGAGGATCATATTGATCAAAATAAGAATATTTATTTTCAGTAATCTCTCTAAATACATCAGAATTACTTAAAACAATCGGCAAATCTGAAGCCATCGACTCAATTATTGGAATTCCAAAACCTTCATATAAAGATGGAAATACAAATAAATTTGCATTTTTATAAAAACATTTTACTTCATAATCGCTTAAATTTGACAACACTTTAATCTCTGAATTTAAATTTAAAGTTTTAATTAATTTTTTTATTTCGTTAGTCTCATCTGCTTTTTGTCCAATAATAATGAGATTAATTTTATAATTTGAATTTTTTAAAATATAAACTGCTTTAATTAAACGCAAATAATTTTTTCTTTTTTCTAAATGTCCAACAGAAAGGATAAATTTTTTTGGTAATTTAAATTTTTTCTTAATAAAATTTGTATTTTTTTTAGACAAATTTTTAAAATCATTTCTATTAATTGTGTTATAAACTGTAGTAATATCCAAATTTCCAAACATTTTTTGCATTTCTTTTTTCATCGCGTTAGATACAACAATTATTTTATCTACTTTTCTTAAAAAAAAACTAAAGAAGAATTTGAACGCTAATTTATTAAAAAAAAAATCTGAAAAATATATTTTCCTTAAATCGTGTAATGTAAATATATTCTTACCTCTTCCTATTTTTATGAAAGGTAATGTAAAAAATTCAATTACCTTAATATTTTTAATCTTTAATAAAGTAAAAACAGAAATATAAAAAATACTAAATAATTTTATTAAATAATTTTCTTGTGAAATAGGGTTTTCTTTAAATTTTACGTTTGGATAATTTAAGATTTTTGTAACATCTTTATAATCTTTTGAATGTATTATTAAAAAATTTTTTTTTTTATTAATTTTAATTAACTCTGAATATAAATTAATAAACCTTTGCTTAGCACCTGATGAATAAGCATCTAAACAGGAAACATCTAAAACATAGCTCATTGTCTATAACATCCAATTTTTTTTATTAACTTTTAATAAAGTAAAATGCCTTTTAATAACTTTTTCTGTTGAGAACTTTTCAAGAATTTTTTTTGTTTTTTTAATAGAGATTTTTTTTTTAAAACTCTTAATTATGTTTTGTGATAAATCCTTTGGGTTGTTTACTTTTGACAGATATCCAAACTCATTTTCACCCAATATTTCTCTTGGACCTGTTGCGCAATTAGTAGCAACAATTGTGCAACCACACATCATTGCTTCAATCATAACATTCGGCATTCCTTCTACCCTCGAAGATAACACAAATATATCTGAATTGTAAAAATACTTAAAAATATTCATCACAGGTTTCAAAATCATAACCTTTTTTTGGAGTTTAAAAGACTTAATTAATTGATTTAAATTTTTCTTTTCTGGACCCTTGCCAATAATAACTAATTTAAAATTAAAATCTTTATTATTAAGTATATTTGCTGCTTTAATCAAATCATCAAAACCTTTCCACTTAGCAAGCATACCTGAAGCTACAATTAAATGACCCGAACGTTTCTTAAACCATTTGTGAGAAATATTCTCTTTAAATTTTATTTCTATATTATCAGTTTTAACAACATTATATGCATAAACTTGTTTTGTGTTACTAAATATTTTTTTATATTGATTTACCATATCCTTAGAAACACATGTCATTGCATCAGCTCTTAACTGTACAATTGGAAAAAAAATTTTAAGAAACCATCCTTTTGAAAAAAAAATATTAGAATTCTTATATGTATCAAGTGGTGTTACTCTTGAAGAAACACTTATTTTTGCTTTTGATAGACTAAAAATTGAGGCTAAAATTGTAATTATATTTAGATGATCTTCTGCTGAAAAAATAACGTCTGGTTTATTTATAATTATATATTTCCATAAAGGAAAAAACATTCCCAAGGCTCTAAATTTATTAAAAAATATAATTTTTATATTTTTTAATTTTTTAATTTTTTGATATTTTTTACATCCATAGATTAAATCTACATCATGACCAATATTTCCTAAAGACTCAGCTAATCTTAACTGTGCCAAAGGCACTCCAGATAAAGCATAAACTGATGATACAACTAAAATTTTCAAATTATTTGACTGCCAGTTAGGATAGATTAATTTATCATGATTAAATTTGCTTTTTCATATTAATTAACTAAAACATAATCATAAATAATACCTATGTTTATATATCTTTATTTGGCAATATTTTCAATTTTTATATATTTAATTATTTACAAGTTTAGAAAAAAAATTGGTTTAATTTTAAATGTTAATGACATACCAAATGAAAAAAGGAAAATTCATAAGCATCCTACCCCCAAAACTGCATCTTATTCGATATTTATAACATTCATCACTTTCCTATTAATAGATTTATTTATTTTTCAGAGCAATAAAAGTTTTAACCTGGTTATAATTGGATCTTTATTATTTTTTTTAGTGGGTCTGTTTGATGATAAGTTTAACTTAAGTCCTACAATTAGAATTTTTTTTGGTATTTTAATAATTTTATTTCTTACCAGTTTAAATGATTATTTAATTATATCACAGTTCTACCTTTCAATATTTGATACATTCTTCTATTTACATAATTTTTCAATAATATTTACAATTTTGTGTATTTTATGTTTAATTAATTCTCTTAATTTTTCTGATGGTATTAATGGTCTGGCCTGTGGTCTAGTTTTTTTTTGGCTAATTTATATATTGGTAATATATAAAGACTATATTGAAATTAATAATTTTTATTTAGCTTTGATTGTATTATTTAATCTAGTTCTTATTTTTTATTTCAATATTAAAGGCCATCATTTTTTAGGAGATGCCGGTTCATTAATGATCTCTTCTTTTGTCGCATTTTTAATTATTTATCTACATAATAAAAAAATAAATGATCCAGGATCTCAAGATAGCGCTGAATCAATTTTAATTATTTTTTTAATTCCTTTTTTAGACATGTTGAGATTATTAATTTCAAGAACAATCAAAAAAGGAAGTCCTGCAAAAGGTGATAATGATCACTTACATCATTATCTTATTAAAAAATTTACTATTTCCAAATCTCTTATTATTTACTTTTTTCTTATAAACTTGCCTATATTAGTATCACTATTTACTAAAATTAATAAATTTATCATTTTATTTATGTCAATTTTGCTATATTTAACCTTGTTTATCTATTTAAAAAAAAATGAATCTAGAAATTAAAAAAAAATTAAGAATAATTATTTTTGTATTTTTAGCATTAATTGCTGGATCATTATTTTTGGGAATTCAATATTTTCAAGCTACTCAAGATAAATGGACTGTTGTCTACAGATTAAATAACAACATGAAAATATTAAATAGCCTTAAATATATAAATTCGCAATTGTTTATAGCTAAACATACTGCAAAAGAAGAAGATATAATAAAAGATATAATGGATTATGTAAATCGTCAATCTCATACTAATTTATTGCCTCAAAAACTATTTGAAAATATTTCTGGTTTAAGCGTAACTGCTAAAAGTATTAAATTTGATACCAATAATGTAATAAACCTAGATAAAGATATAGATGATTTTATTTTTAAATTAAATCAAAACATTAAAAAACAAATAAATGATAAATTAAGATATATGCAAATTAGAGTTGCTGATACGGTTTATATTGAGGCAACAAAAGAAATTGAAGATTTAAAATTTAGAGTAAAAAAAGTTGAGACAGTTATTAATGTTATGCCTGAGGATGGTACAAGTGAAGATTTAAAATTAATTCTTTTTAACTTACTTTCTAAAGAGTTATCTGAAAAATCTTTTAATTTTATAAGTAGAATAAATTTTAATAACGTAGAAAACAAAGATTTAGTGTTATATCTAAATACTATAATTAAAGAACAAGAAGATAGACTTGAATTTCTTAAAAAAAATCCAGATCAAATAAATAGTGTTAGTGCTTTATATAATAAATTATCTTTAGAAAAGGACTATATTATAAATACACCTTTTTTAGATATTTACTCAGTAGAAAGATTAAATAGAAAACCTTCTTTATCATTTGTCCTAACAGGGTTTTTAATTGTATCTTTAATTTTAGGTTCTATATTTTCTTATATATTGATAAACGAAAAGTCTTTAAAAAAAGTGATAAGCAAAAAGCTATCAGCTTTGTAGTATCAAGAATAAAAGAAAAAACAGTTACTCCAAAAATATTTAGCGGTAGTAAAAATCTTAGATTAACTTTTTTAATTAATGGAATATATGCTCCTCTTATAAATAAATAAACAAATGAGGAAAAGAGTAAAAAAATTTTAGTTATATGTGGTATAAATATGCCAATACCACTATCCCAATTCAAACTGGAACTATTCCAATTAAAGACAGAGAAAAAAACAAATAAAAATAATAAAAATATGTATAAATTTTTTTGTGCAGCTAAGTGAGGTAAATTTGCAGAGTATGAATAATTTCTAAACCATTTCTTTATAATGCCTAAATAAGTTGCATTATATAGACCTTTGTAAAATATAGGCTCAATACTATCTATAATTTTTAAATTATATCTTTTTGATCTATTAATCCATTCAGTATCTTCACCGGCTCTAGTCATAGAGTTAAATTTTCCAACTTTTAATAACGTTTCTTTGCTGAAAATTGACCCAGGTATTGTTCTTAAATATGCTTTTCCATATGTTGAGGCTCTAATAATCTTTTCTTGGTAGGAATTAGCTAAATAAAAAGTTTGTCCATATAATCCATCTAATTTATTCTTAATTAAATAATTAAAATTTCTATTAAGCCAATTTTTAGAATATGGAACTGTATTCATGTCTAAAAACAGTATGTATTTAAATTTGGAATATCTTAATCCTAAATTTCTTGCTGCTCCTGGGTAAAGATTTTTTTTATTAATTATTTTTATTGTAACTTTTTTACTTTTAAATTTTCTATTTATATATTTATCAATTTTAATTTTTTTTCCAGATGTATTAATTAAAATTATTTCAGATGGAATATAAATCCATAAATAAATATTTGTTAAAAAATCATTAACAAAAAATTCATCACTTATTGATGGGATGATTAAACTAATTTTATTTTTCAAAATGTTTACTTATGTGATTTTAAATTAATGATTTATATATTGAAAGATGCTTGGACACAATATCCTGAACATTAAAATAATTTACAGCATTTTTTCTTCCTTGAATACCAAATTTGATTATTTTTTTTTTATTTATACTCAGATCAAACATTGCTTTTGCTAATTTTATATAATTTTTTGGGGGTACTAATATGCCAGTTTTTTTATTTATTATTGCATCTCTACAACCAGGAACGTTAGTGGTTATAACTGGCCTTCCTACAGCTGCAGCTTCCATTAAAATTTTTGGAAACCCCTCTCTATAAGATGGCAAAACTATTATGGTAGATTTTTTTAATATATTATAAATATCATCTTGATATTTCATATATTTAATAATTTTTTCATTTTTCCACAATTTTATTTCAGAAATTTTAATTGCACTTGGGTTTGAATAATCAGTGTCGCCGATAAGATAAAAATTACCCCGAAAATTTTTATTTTTTAAATAATTTATTGCATTTATGTATTCATAAATACCTTTTTCTGCAATAATTCTTGAAATTAACATGATGTTAATTTCTTTTGTATTAACTTTTGTAAATTTAAATTTTTGTAAATCTACTCCCGATCCTTTAATAAAACATATTTTGTCCCTTGTGATTTTTGTATGATTTTTTAGATAATAATAATCATATTTATTCTGAAAGATTATTTTAAGTTTAGGATGGCTAAAAATTAATTTTAGTAAAAATTTAATAAAATTTTCTCTAGCTTTATTTAAAAAATTTTTATACAAAAACATCGAGCCTAAACCTGTTATGGAAATAACTAGTGATTTAACTGGTAGAATAATAGAAATTAAGCCACCAAATATAATAGGTTTTAAAGAAATTAGATGTAATATATGTGGTTTTACCTTCAATACCATATAAAATATTTGAAGCAAAGGAACAACAGCCTTTAAAATGTTTAGACTATTTCTACTAAATTTTATTTCATGAATTTTAAAACCTTTTTTTTTTAAAAATTTTTTATAGATAGTGAATTCTGTTGCTATATGAACATCAAAACCTTCTTTCTTTAGTTTGTCTGCAATTTTTAATCTATGACTTACAAAGAAACTATCTATGTTTGATAGAAAAATAATTTTCTTATTTTTCATTGATTAATTTTTTGGGCATAAATAATAACACCATTAATAATCCAAAAATTTGAACATGATGTCTGGAGGCGGTTCCCCAATTTATTGTTGCTTGAGAATAAGGAAGTTCTGACAAAAAGAACATTATAAGTAATAAATTAAACAAATTATCTCTCTTTTCATTTTTAATTAATTTTATAAATATAATAACTATAAGTGCTAATCTAAATAAATTTTCAAATAATAGTAATGTATCTTTAACTGTGTTAATTTTTAAAAATGTCGGCTGGAGAAAATAATTAAAAATATTATTTAATACATGTGATACAAATGTATTCAATGAAAATGGAATAGAACCAATTTCTGCTTTTGAATAATAAGAGGCTCTAAAAGGTGATAGATGAAAGTGACCTAATTGATAGGATATTATTGCATCAAATAATTTTTCTATATAGCCCATATGAAAAAGTACACCAAATACCGACATAGCTAAAAAAATTACTGTAAAAATTTTTAAATTAAGTTTAACTATTAAATAATAAGCTACTATAGATAACAAAAATAATACTGAAAATATTACATTTGATCTATGAAGAGATGCTAATAAAATTAAGAGTATAAAGAAAAACGTTAAATCTCTTAAAATTAAAAGAATTTTTTTTTGATGAGCTAATTTAATCATGTAAAGAATTATTAGATTGACTAAAAGAAGCATATATACCTCTCTAAGTGTTACCGCAGTGTAAATAATTCCAGTTGGAAATAAAAAGGTGTAAATAATTAATCCGTAATTTATTTTTGATGAATCTACTTTTAACTTTATTAATATATTTCTTAAAATAATTGCAGAAAATAACCAAACAATAGATGATAGTATAGAGCCCAATAACAAACTAGAAGTGCCTGATAATTTGTAAACGTAAGCTAAGAATACAGAATAAAACCATCCAATCCTATGGTCATATTCGATCTCCATAAACGAATTACTACTATTTAATAGTCCAAGAAATTTAATTGCTTCTAAATGAAAAGCGAGCGCATCATTTCCAGCCCCTGGTAGGTTGTCATATTCGAAATTATAATATGATAAAAAAACTCTTAAAATAAAACCAGAATAAATTATTAACATAATATAAAATTAATTTTTAAGATAACAAAATACTTTTACTCATTTAATAATTTTTTAAACAAATCTTCCATTAACATTTCCTCATAAACACCAGATTTTCTAATTAATCCTTCTTCTAAAAGGAAGATTTTATCTGCATTCTTACATAATTTAACATTATGAGTCACCATTATGATAGTAATATTTTTTGACAGTTCTTTAAATTTATCAATAATAAACTTTTCCGATATACCATCCAATGATGCAGTAGCCTCATCTAGAATAAGAAATTTTTTATTTTGATACAATGCCCTTGCAATTGCTATCCTTTGTCTTTGACCTCCCGAGAGTTTAAGTCCTCTTTCACCAACAATAGTTTCTATACCATTTGGCGTATTTTCTAAAAATTTGTCTACGTTTGACAAGTTTAAAGCCATATTAAATCTTTCAATATCAAATTTTTTATCTGAATAATTTAAACAAATATTATTTTTTATAGTATCATCAATTAAAAAAATATTTTGTCCTACAAAACCTATATTTTTGTGCCATGATTTATTATTTTGGTTGTTCAGATAATTTTTACCAATATTAATTTCACCTTCTTGAGGAAAAATAAGACCCAAAATTAAATCAAGCAATGTTGATTTTCCAGACCCGGAAGGACCTACTATAAAATTTAAGGTTTTTTCTTTAATCTGAAAATTAATATTTTTTACTGCTGCTTTATCAGAGCTGGTATATGAAAATGAAACATTATTCATACTTAATGAACACTCATCATATAAATTGAAATCATCAATTTCAGTTTTTTCTTTATCAAATGAATATTTTTTTCCCTCATTTAATTCATGTCTAATATTTTCTATTGCATAAGCATTTCCCTTAAATTGAGCAAGTCCCTGATATATACCTTGAAAGATAGGTAATAACTTGTACCCAGCAAAAATATAAACTGCAATTGATGGGAGTGCGTTATTAAAGTTTGTATCACTATTAAAAACCATTAAAATAATGAAAAATAATACTATGGAAAATGCAAGAAATTCTAAAATATTTCTAGGAGATAATGTTAGAAATAAAATTTTTGCGGTTGCGTTTCCCCAGTTTCCACCTACTTTTTTAAATTCATCATAATAATTTTTTTGCTTTGCGTAAATTATAGTCTCTTTTATGCCACCTAAACTTTCATTTAACAATTTATATAAAATTGTATGTAATTTAGATGCAGATTTTCCATACCTTTCAATTCTTTTTTTTATTAAAATAAATATTGTGAAGTACATCGTCGAAATAATAGTTATTGCAATTATGGAAACTTTAAGATTATAAACAGTTAAGAAAATTATAATAAACATTCCAGTTACTAATTTAGAATTAGTAAGTAAAATATTAAAAATTATATTTCCTGCGACTCTACCTGTTTCAGTTATAATTTTATTTGTGAGATCAGAGGAATTTATTCTTGCATGATACAACCATGGTTGTGATACATAAAATTTGAATAAGTTTGATCTTAAATCATTTGCTAAATGTTGAGAAAAAATTGTAATTAAATAAGTATTATAAGTTGTAAAACAAACTGTAATTAAAAAAAAACAAAAAATTAAGAAAATAATAAATATTAAAAAGGAGTTAAAAGATGTAAAATTTAAAAAATAATATATTTTAGAAACTAATTTATCATCGACATATATAGAATTTGGATCAGATAAAATTTGAACTAATGGACCAACAGATAATATAGATAGAGTCTCGAATATAGATGAAAAAATTGCTATAAATTGAGTAAGTAAAAGTTTCCTTTTGCTTTTTTGATCAAAAAAATTGTATACAGTAATTAATTTTTTAAACATTAATTTAATTTAAACCAATCAATGGTTTGTTTAATACCATCATAAAAAGACACATTTGGTTTATACCCTAATACTTTTTTAATATGATTAATATTGGAAAGTGAGTGTCTGATATCCCCTTGCCTAAAATTTTTAAATATTATTTTGTGTTTTGATGGATCGATCTCAAATATTTTATAAATTGTTTTTGAAAGTTTATTTAAACTAATCCTCGAACCTGTTCCTACATTAAAAATATAATTTTTTTTTTGCAAAGATTTAATTCCAGCTAAAATATTTGCCTGCACGACATTTGCAATTGGACAAAAATCTCTAGAAGTTTCACCATCACCAAAAATAATAATATATTTATTTTTTTTTACATTATTGATCCATTTGGGTATTACAGCCGCATAATCTCCATTTGGATTTTGCCTTAGTCCAAAAACGTTGAAATATCTTAAACCTATAGTTTTAAAATTATATAAATCAAAGAATAATCTTGCATACTCTTCATTTGTTTTTTTTGTTAAAGCATAGTTTGATAAAACGTTTCCAACATTAGATTCAGTTTTTGGTAATTTTTTACTATCTCCATACACAGAACTACTTGATGCATAAACAAAAGATTTCACATTTTCATCTTTTGAGACAGTTAGAATATTTAAAAAACTGGTAATATTATCTTTATTCGTAGAAATTGGATCTTTAGTTGATTTTGGAATTGATCCTCTTGCAGCTTGATGAATAACAATATCAACATTTTTGATAATTTTATGACAAGTATTTAAATTTGATAGATCTCCTTCAAAAAATTTAAAATTTTTCCATTTTTTTGGTCCAACATTTTTTTTTACACTTTGTAAATTTGTAATTCGCCCAGTACTAAAATTATCTATTCCTATAACTTTTTGATCAAACTTTAATAATTCTTCTAGTATATTTGAGCCTATAAAACCTGCAATTCCTGTTACTAACCAACAATATGATTTTTTTTTAAGAATGTTCATTATATTATTTTTCTTTTTTTCTCACACTCTATAATTATTAATTTTTTCTGGAAAAATATATTTAATATCATAAATAAATCCATTAGACGCACAAAGTCTTTTGATACTATTTTTTCTTTTAATAAATTCATTGTGTTTTACAGCCAAAATCACTACATCAAACTTTTTATTCTGCAATCTTTTTAAAACATTATATTTTTTATTAAATGTTTTATTCCAGAATTTAGAATATGGATCATGAGAAAAAACAGAAACTTTATCTTTTTTAAAGAGATTATATAAATCCAAAACTTTAGAATTTCTTGTATCAGGACAGTTTTCTTTAAATGTTAATCCTAATATCAATACTTTTGGTTGTTTAATTTTTCTTAGTTTAATTTTTCTATTAATTTCTCTAAAAAAATGTAAATGCATTTGATCATTTAGAGTTCTTCCAGAGAGAATTAATTTTGGATCATACCCTATTTGTTTTGACTTATATGTTAAATAATATGGATCAACACCTATGCAGTGTCCACCAACTAGACCTGGTCTGAAAGAAATAAAATTCCATTTTGTTTCTGCTGCTTTCAAAACATCTTCTGTAGGAATATTCATTTTTTTAAAAATTAATGATAGCTCATTTATAAAAGCTATATTTAAATCTCTTTGAGTATTTTCAATTACTTTAGCTGCTTCAGCGATTTTTATTGATTTTACTTTATATGTACCCGCCTTAATTATTAAAGAATATAGATCTGAAATAAATTTAGATATTTTTAAATTTGAGCCAGATGTGATTTTTACTATATCTTTTAGTCTTTTATTTTTATCTCCCGGGTTAATTCTTTCAGGACTGTATCCAAGAAAAAGGTTTTTATTTATTTTAAGTCCAGTTTTTTTTTCTAATATAGGACCACAAATTTCTTCAGTAACTCCCGGGAATACTGTTGATTCATATATTACAATATTATTTTTATTTGTTACTTTTGAAACTAATTCGGTCGCTTTTAATATTGGAGTTAAGTTTGGTTTTTTTTTTATTATTAATCGGTGTAGGTACTGTAATTATATATATATTACAATTTTTTAATTCCAGTATATTAGTAGAAAAAGTAATTCTTTTTGAGTTAAGTATTTCTTTTTTTGATACTTCTCCTGTTAAATCAATACCTTTATTTAATTGTTTAATTCTTTCTTTCTTAATATCAAAACCTATTACATTGAGTTTTTTTGAAAATTCAATTGCAAGAGGTAGACCAACATACCCCATCCCAATTATTCCAACATTCATTTTTTTTATGTTCATATAGTAGTCAATTTTAGTTAGATCAAATTCAGTTTAGTATAACAATTATATTACTATTTAAAGTTAATTATAAATAAACCCCTTATTCTACCAAGATTGTAAATAAATTTATGAATATTTATTGTTAATAGAGAAAAGATAGTACTTAACAAAATGATAAGTGGAATTGAAAATAAAAAATAACTTAAATTTTTAAAAAATTTTTTAACTATTTTTTTTTGTGCATACGTATGGGTTGCACCTCGATAAAATAAATTTTTAAAATTTAATGGTTTTTTTCTCTCAATAATGCTTGCTTTTGCTTTACTGGAAACAAATAATTTCTCTTTTTTTTTTTATTTAATGAATATTCAACATCCTCAAAAACCGACCATTTCCAAATCGGATACTTTCTATTAAATAATTTTTTATTTTTTTTTATTTTCCATGAGCTTAAGCCACCTTTTAACCACATCACCTCAATATCTTTTTTTAAATTTGAATAATCTACAACAATTCCATTTTTAAAAACTCTTCCTCTAAATTTATTTAAATTAAAAAATAGTGTATTTATTAAACCATTTTCTTTTGTCATTTTTATTTGATTTATTCCAACCCCTATTGTTGACGAATCTGTATTTCGCCAAAATTTGTTAAGTTCAAATAAACAATTTTTATTTAATACAATTCTATCATCTAGCTGCAAAATTATATCACTTTTATTCGATAGATTATTAATACCAATATTTCTTTGGATCACTTGATTTTGTATTTCAGAAAATAATATTTTTATTTTTATTTTTTTATTTAATAAAAATTTTTTATTAATTTTTTTAAAGGATACCAAAATAATTTCTTTTGGTTTATATGTTTGCTTATTAATTGAATTGATTGTTTCAGTCAATTCCTTACTGTGTTCTTTAGTTGGGATCACTATACTAATTTGATTATCCATTTAGTAATTTATAATCTTTAACGAAACTATTTATTTGATATTGCAGTTTAAGTTTATTTTTATATTTAAAAAATTTTTTTTTTAATTTTAAATTACTTAAAGCCATATTATTCGGTCTTTTTGTAAATTTTTTTTTATCAAAATTGTTAGAATAAACATTTTTATTTTTAATTATTTTTTTTATTAATTTCATTCCGAATGCATATTTGGAAATTTTTAGATCTGAAGATACATTAAATATTCCACTTGACTGATTATTAATTAATAAATTAATAAAAAAAACTAAGTTCGGAATATACATAGGAGTAAAGTAAACATTTTTCCATAAATAAGTTTTTTTGCTCAGTTTTTGTTCAAATATAATTTTATCTGAAAATGTTTGATTATTTTTTTCACCAAATCCAAAAAAGTTCGATCTTATAATCAAGCTTTTATTGTATTTTAAGATATATTTTTCTGCTTTTACCTTTGTTGATGAATATTGATTTATTGGAGAATAAGAATTTGTTTCACTATATTTTTTTTTTAATCTTCCATTAAAAAGCATATCTGTTGATATATGAACAAATGGTATATTAATTTTTTTTGCAACTTTGCATAAATCTGATGGAATTTTATAATTTGTATTGTAAGCTTTTTTTTTATTTACCTCACAAAAATCTACATTTGCAAGTCCAATACAATTAATTATTAATGAAATATTATTTTTTTGACAAAATAAACAAATATCTTTTGAATTAATTAAATTAAGTTTAATTTTTTTAATATTTTTTAATTTAGGTAATTTGTTTTTTATATGAACATGACAAAAAATAGTATTTT
>MDTG01012168.1_pt1 | contig 13629 bp, 14 predicted proteins | sample 811421 | NCBI WGS metagenome assembly MDTG01 (sample SAMN05326645, study PRJNA326480) | marine metagenome | isolation source: seawater | place: Pacific Ocean: South East | collected 2011 | reverse complement strand
TAAATAAATGCTTCAATAAAATTAAAGTTATAGATGGTCTATCTTTAGAAATTAATAGAGGTGATAGAGTTGCCATTCTTGGCTCTAATGGATCAGGGAAATCAACGCTTTTAAAGATTATATTAGGTTTATTGACGCCCGATAGTGGCATTATAAATAAAGAAGATATTCTCATAGGCTATGCTTCACAAAATTCAAGATCTTTTTACATGAGATTAACTGCTCAAGATAATTTATTATTTTTTTCTTCAATCTATGCAAAGAGAAAGTTAAGTAAAATCAAATATCAAATTAATAGTTACGCCAGCAGTCTAAATATAAGCAATCTTTTAGGTAAAAAAATGTTTAATTTGTCTAAAGGAGAAATACAAAAAATAATGTTTTTAAGATCTATAATTAATGAGCCTGAATTAATACTTTTTGATGAGGCTTTTGTAAATATTGATAAAGATTCCAAAAAGCTTTTCTCAGAATTTCTTAACAATCAACTTAAACCGTCACAAACTATCTTATGGGTAACTCACGATGAAAAAGAAGCCTTCAATATTTGTGACAAATATATAAATTTAAATGATGAAAAATCTAAAATATTTATTAGGCAGTATGAATAGTTTAAGGTTGATAAGAATTTTTTTTCAAAAGGATAAAAAAATTTATCTAAGTTATAAGTTTAATATTTTTTTGCTATTTATATCTTTTGGCATATATTTATCAATTCTTTATTTTTTTTCTAAGTTAGTAAATTTCAATGATTTTATAAACCAAGATACTTATTTTTTATATGCATTGATTGGTATTGCAATAGCAGATTTTTGTTTATCAATATCGTCGGGTATCAGGAATGAGATTATGACTTCGCGATCGAATGGGACTTTTGAGGAATTAATAATTGCACCATATAATCCTTTAATTATTATTTTATTAATGTTCGTATTTCCGGTATTTATGGCGCTTTTTAGGCTACTTTTTTATTTAATTCTGATAATAATAGTTTCTTATTATCTAGTGGATATAAGCTATACAATTAAAGATTTCATTATTATATTATTTTTAATACCAATATCGTGCCTTTGTTATATTGGTGTTGGTATGATTTCAGCTGCTTTTGTAATATCTTTTGATAGAGGGGATCCAATTATCTACTTTAATTCAGCAGCAACTTTTATCTTAAGCGGCGTGTTTTATCCAACTTCAGTTCTATGGCCTGTGCTTGAATATGTTTCAAAATTCATCCCAATTAAGCATGTAATTGAAATCTCGAGAAGTTTAGCTTTTGATGCAGTTGATTATACTACTGTTAATAATGGGATTATGAGTTTGGTTTTACTATCTACAATTTTTATATTCATTGGTTTATTAGCTTGTAATTTATCAATCAATAGAGCAAAAAAACTGGGGACATTTGGTAATTATTAAATGAAAATTACTATTAATAAAAGCGTCGTCTATCAAGACATAGAAGATGAAAAAGTTGTATTAAACTTAGAAACAAGTAAATATCATTCTCTAAATCATTACGGACTGATACTTTGGGATTTGATTGAAAATAATCAACCTGTTAGTTTCGAAGATTTAATTGAATTAATAAAAATTAATTTTGTAATTGAAGATAAAATAAAAAATGAAATAAAAGAATATATTGATGATTTGCATTCTCATGGCTTAGTTAAAATAGAGGATGAAGAATAAATTTAAGACTTTTATTAAATGGCCGGTTGAAATAAAAAAAATTTTTTTTATTTGTTTCTGCCTGGTAGTTTTTTTTAAGCTATTAAAAAGAGTAGTATCCTTAAATAGTTTATTAGTCGAATCAAAAAACGTTATCCCGTTTCAAAACTCCTCTTTTTCAAAAACCAGACTACTTGAAGTCAATTATATGATTGAAAAGATTTCAAAAAATCTTATTTCTGTATCCTGCCTAATAAAAGTTTTAATTTTAAAAAAATATTTTGCTGATTCCGAGACTTTGGAAATTAATATTGGCACCAGAATCAAGAATAATTCATTTGAATCCCATGCTTGGATAAACCATGAATATTATCTTCAACTGGAAAATGCTGAGTTGAGAACTTTTAAAAAATTACATGAATTCAGTTAATCAAAAAAAACATTACATTCTGGACGGATGTATAAAGCTTGAAGAAGATTGCAAAAAGAAAAACAATCTTTTTAATTTTATTTCTCAAGACAAGAAAATATTTGAATACAGCATTGATGCGAGTGAGAACTGCAAAACGGATAATCAAAATTTATATTATTTTACTGGTCGAATATCCAATAAAAGTGATTACACTGACCTGTTAAGCAATGATTCTTGTGAAGTAAATAAAGTCTCAAATATAAATATAGTTGCAAGAGGGTATGAGCTATATGGCGAGAAATTTTTTGAGAGACTAAGAGGTAAATATTCAATAGTAATCATAGATAAACTTAAAAATCAGATAATGCTTATCAGAGATCGGTCTGGACTAATACCATTATATTTTTATAACGATAAATCAACGCTATTTTTTTCAATAAATTTAATAGATTTGTTGAATTATGGATTTAAGAAAATTTTGAATAAAGAAAAGATTATTGAATATTTTAGTTTGTATAATTTTTCAAAAAATTCAACATTTTATAAGGGTATAAATAGGGTCGAAGCGAACTCAATATTAAGTTTTGATATTAATAAATCTATGAAAATGAGCGCAAGAAAGGTTAAGACAAAAGACCAATTAAAAGATCTTAATATGCATTTCATTGATATCTTTAAAAGATCAATAAATTTTAACAAATCAAAAAAAACTGGAGTAATACTAAGTGGCGGAATAGATTCAGCATCTATTGCATGCTTAATTAGAGATAATTATAAAGAATCTCAGTTTTCAACTTATTCAATTGATTATGATTCTGATAATTATCTATATTTCAAAAAATCCTCTGAGAAAAAATATCAAGATATAATTAAAAATGAAATCCAGTCAACTCATAACCAATTTGATGGATCAGAATTTAATCCAATCGAAGAATCTGAGCTTTTTTTAGAGGAATATGGACAGCCATTCTATTTTCCAAATAGCTATATCTTCAATTGGATTTGTCAAAAAGCTAAAAAAGACAAAGTAAAAGTATTGTATTCAGGAATAGGAGGAGATACTACGGTTTCTTGGGGTTACGAATCCATAAGGGAAAGATTTTTTAAACTCAAGTTATTTGATTTTTATAAGGAATTAAAACTTTTATCAAAAAACAAAAAGGTTTCAAGAAAAACAATAATAAAACGCATACTTTTTGATGATTTGTTAGATATATATTTAGCTAAAATTAAGTCTCTCATTTCAGGTAAACCTATTCCAATGCTCCAACCCCCTATTTTAAAAAAAGAATTTTTGTATTCAAACTCTAAAAAATATAAATCATTAGTAATGCCTCCATTAACCGCACAAAATTATCACAAATATGTTGTTAATGCTCCAGATCATCAAAACATAAATGAGTTAATCTTCCCGATATTTAATAATAATAATATTGAACATATCTCACCATTTTATGATGAGGATTTGATAAATACATGCTTGAAGGTTTCACCATATTTGAAACTTAAAAATGGTTATGAAAGGTATTATTTTAGAGAAAATATGAAAGGAATCGTGCCAGAGGAAATTAGATTGCGACAAGAAAAAGCGGATATTGGGATAGCTTTTTTGATAAATTTTAAAAATAATTTTTCAAGTGAATCAAAAGACTTTATAAACAATATGCATCACTTTTTAAAAGAAATCATAAATCTTGAAATCTTAGAGCAATATATGACTGCTCTTAAAACAAGAGACGAAGATATTTATAAAAAATCTAATGAAATTTCTATAATATATATGATTAATATTTTTGATAAATGGATGAAAGGAGATAAAGAAATTGAATACTAAAAATAATATAATCTTGCTCGATTATAAATAAATATGTATTATGACTTTCTAATAAGGGGAAACGAATAGTTTTAATTAAAAATGGATAAAAATCAGAATAATAATATACCTACGTTTGGCAAGCCAGAAGTCAAAGAACTAGGTAATGCACTTGAAATAATCAAGAATGAGTTTAGGCCTGGAACAAACGACAGTATACCCGCTGTTTCAAATATAAATACTGACGGCTGATAAACTTACCCATAAATATAGAATCTATAATAGAATTATAGATTCAGATTTTCGTATTCCTTTTCTAAATGAAATTTTATTTGATAATGTTTCTTCAGATATCACAATAAAAAAATCTAACACAATTCAGCCTCCAACTTCATTCAAAAATAAAAATCTTAATGCATACTCAGGCTCAAAAAATATAATTACTATTTATAGACCGAATCTAATTTATTTAGAGCTTACCGAAGGCAAAGAAATAAGATATAAAATATTGGGAGAAATAGATCAAATGAATTTGTCTATTTTTATTTTGAATATTCCTTTAGGGTATCTTTTTTTCCAAGCTGGCAATTTTGTTTTGCACGCAAGCGCCATTGAAATAAATCAAGAAGGGATATTATTCTGCGGTTTCTCTAAATCAGGTAAATCATCAACAATTAATTATATGCTCAAATATGGAAATATGATTTCTGAAGATGTATGCACAATAGATTTTATAGATGAGAAACCCTTTGTTACAAAATCTTTTCCAGGAATTAAAGTTGATAAAGATTATTTTGATTCGCACAAATCTGAAAGTATCAGCATTATTGGAAACAGGAGTAGAGTTTTCCAAAAAATTGGGTTAGATAAGTTTTGTGCAAAAGAAATAACTGAAATAAAAAAAATTATAACTCTTAATTGGGACAAGAATGAGTCTATAGAGACATTAACAGGCGTAGATAAATTTAGATCAATGCTGCCTCATTTATTTAAAATACCCTATGATGAGAAAAATAATAAAATATTTCATGACAATGAAATAGAGAAAAGACAATTAGAGGTATTTAATTATCTTTCAGGTGTTAAGATCTTAAAATACTCAAGGCCAAAAAATAATAAAACACTTTTTTTAGAAAATTTAGCAAGTTATATTTTGAAATGAATGATATTTATAAAATTATTCAAGAAGATCTTCAAAATAATAGGATTCCTGAAAATCTTTCTGAAAACAATCTTAGGAAGATATTTCGTTATGCTCAAGAAAACAGATTAGTTTCTAGGTTATCCTCAAATATATGCAATCAAAACTTAGATCAAATTGCTCCAGATATTCCATTTAAAAAATACCAACTATCTTCACAAAGTAGATATTTAGAGCTTATAAAAGAAATTTATAATATTAATGAATTATTAAATGAAAATAATATTGAGCCTATTTTCCTCAAGGGAGCCTACTTTTACCTTTTAGAAATTAATAATCCTCAAGAAAGGTTTATGGCAGATATTGATATATTGTTAAAAAGAGACATATTTAAAAAAGCAATAAATATTCTGCTTGAGAATAATTATAGCTTTAAAAGAATTAAGAGTTTTAAGAGTATCGATATTAACTACAATTGGACTCATCAGACTCCAGTCATAATTAGTCCCAATGGATATGCTTTAGATATTCATCACAGAGTTACCTCTCCAAGAAAAATTAAGGGGGAATGCGCCTTAACTAACGAAATTTTTGCAAACAAAGAATACATTTATAAATATAATTCTCGATTTGCCATTCCTCAACCTCAGCATTGCATTTCTCATCTTTCATATAACTCAGTTCATCATGATATGTATTCGTCCGGACCATCAATCTTTTACGACATGAGAGATTTAATAACATATATAAAAGACACAAAAAAAATTGATGAAGTTAATTCATTTATTCAAAAGTTTGAATATAAAAAGTGTACCAGTATCATTTTAGCAATGTGTGAAGAAATTGGGATTTATATCCCATTTAATTATCAATGCCCGCCAAAAGATATTGTTAATAAATCAATGAATATGATTTTTATGGGAAGCAAAATTTCAATTTTAAATAAAAAATTTTCAATAAATAGTTTTAGTTATAGACTCAAAAATTCAAAAGAATCACAATTTCTCAAATCAAACTCTAGAGTTAAAGATATATATAAACTGTCTGAGGTACTAGTTTCAAAATTCGTAGATTTTATTGGATATTGCCTTTACATATTTTTAAACCCGAGTTTGTATAAAACTCATAAGTCATTAAAAGAATATATTTCTAATAAATAAATTAAAAAACTCAGAAATTTCAATTAATCTGATTTTAGCTAAAAATGCTTTTTTAAGAAATTAATCTTTGATTAATACATCTGCTATTGAGTCATATTTATTTTGTAGCAATTTCTTATATTGCTATTGATAATTCATATTAAGTGTTCAGGCAAATATATAAAGGATTTTTTTGATAAATCTTTTGATTTTTTAAATTTTTGATTGGAAATAAGAGATATATAATTTAAGATTTTGACTATGATTCAATTTAGTAATTTAAATCAAGAAAAGCCTTTCTTGATTTTTGAGGATAAATATAATGAGGCCATAGGCAAAGGTCAAAAAAATATTGAAGCTATTTCAATTTCTTCATATAACAAGGACATAAATGAGATCGAATCAAGGTTCGTAAATCTTAAATTCATTATAAAAGACGAATTTATTTTTTTTAGTAACTATAACTCTCCCAAAGCATCTTCTTTTAAATCTCATAGTCAAATAGCCGCATTACTGTATTGGCCTCTTATCAATCTTCAGATAAGAATGAAAGCTAAAATAAAAAAAACCTCAAGTGAGTTTAATCAAAAGTACTTTTTTGAAAGGTCAGAGAAAAAAAATGCATTATCTATTTCATCTAACCAATCACAACCTATAAGCTCATATGAGCAAGTAATAGTAAATTACAATAAATCATTAACAGATGATGATTTAAAAAAATGCCCTGATTATTGGGGAGGATTTTCTTTTAAGCCATATGAAATAGAATTTTGGGAAGGCAATCAATTCAGACTTAATAGAAGAGACCTATATTCAAAGATAGATAATAGATGGTCACATATAATCCTTGAACCATAAAACCATTTAAAATTAGCATTATTTATTATAGAATTCACAATAATGATAAATTATTCAATCTGCTCCGTCTCCATTTTCTAATTTTTTGGTAATCGATCATAGCTATAAATAAAAAAAATTCAGTGCCAATAAATAATATGATCAGAGCTGACGAAGTTATGCTCATTGATAGTGACGGCAGTAAGCTTGGACTGATGGACAAAAATTCAGCACTTCAAAATGCAGAAAAGCAAAATCTTGACCTCGTCCAAGTATCTCCAAATGGGTCTAGTCCAGTTGTTTGTAAGCTAATGGACTATGGCAAACATATCTTCACAAAGAAAAAGAATATTTCTTCATCAAAAGGAAGGGTTAAAAGAACTACAGTCAAGGAAATTAAATTTAGACCTTCAACTGATACGGGCGACTACAAAATAAAACTAAAAAAAATAAAAAGCTTTATTCTTGGAGGAGATAAGACTAAAATAAGCGTCCGATTTAGAGGAAGAGAGATATTAAATAGTAATCTCGGACTTGATTTGTTGAACAAGCTTAAAGAAGAAATGTCTGATTTAGCTCAAGTAGATCAAGAGCCTTCACTAGAAGGAAGACAACTTATGATGGTTCTCTCACCACTTAAAAGGAAAAGTTAAAACATTTAAAGATGGGATATAAATTAAAAAAACATTCGGGAGCATCCAAGCGTTTTAAAAAAACGGGATCTTCTATAAAAAGTAGAAGTGCTGGAAGAAATCATATTCTATCAAAGCAATCTACAAAAAGAAAAAGACATAATAGAGGTTTAAATAAACTTACAGGCGATGTGTTCAAAGTAGCCTCAAGATTAATTAGTAAATAAGATGCCAAGAGTAACTAAATCAGTAACCGCTAAAACAAGACATAAGAAAGTTCTTAAAGCTACAAAAGGCCATTATGGTGCAAGAAGCAGATTGTACAAAACAGCTAAGCAATCCAATATAAAAGCTCTTCAGTATGCTTTTAGAGACAGAAAAAATAAAAAGAGAAGCTTTAAATCTCTTTGGATATCTAGGATAAATGCAGGTTCAAGGTCTATTGGTGTTTCATATTCAAAACTAATAAATGGACTTCAAAAAAAAGATATAAAATTAAATAGGAAGATTCTTTCAGACTTAGCCGTCAACGATGCTTCAGTTTTTGAAAAAATTGTAAAAACTGCTGTAGAGTAAATTTCAATGTCTTCAAAAGACAAATTCATTCTGCCAACAGTAATTAATGACGAAGGCTCACTTCACCCTATAAATCAAACAAAAGATTACTTAATAAGATTGTTATCCAATTTTGGATTTGATGAGATTGGTGGTCCGGAAATTGAAACAGAAGAATTTAATTTTGATATGTTGAATATTAAAAAATCTCATCCAGCCAGACAAATGCATGATACTTTCTATGTAGAGGGTAAGGAAAATGTTTTAAGAACGCATACTTCACCAGTTCAAATAAGGAGTATGCTTAAGTCGCAGCCACCAATAGCATTCGCTTCAGCAGGTAAAGTTTATAGAAAAGATGACGATGCGACTCATTTACCAATGTTTCATCAAGTAGAGGGCATATATGTCGACAATATTGTAACTTTTGGTAATTTGAAAGATCTTATTCATCAAATTCTTTATGAGTTATTTGGAAATAATGTTGAAATAAGATTTAGACCTTCCTACTTTCCATTCACAGAACCATCCGCTGAAGTTGATATACTCTCTGAAAATGGTAAATGGCTTGAAATTCTTGGCTGTGGGATTATAAATCCAATTGTCTTAGAAAATTGCAACATTGACTCTAATGAATATAGCGGATTAGCATTTGGTCTTGGAGTAGAAAGAATAGCTATGCTGAAATATGGAGTAAATGATATTAGAGAATTTTATAAATCAAACCTAGATTTTCTAGCTCAATTTAAATGAAACTTAACTATAAGGATCTAATAAACCTCTTCACAGAGAAACCTTCAAAAGAATTGCTATCTCAAAAGCTTTTTCAACTTGGGCATGAGCATGAAATTCAAGGCGATATATTTGATATGGAGCTAACTCCTAATAGAGGGGATTGTCTCTCTTTAATAGGTTTGGCTAGAGATCTAGCAGTTTTCTTTGGAAATACAAATTCCTTCAATTTGTTTGAAGGCGATATAGAACCCCTTGAAATTCAATTTGAAAATCTTTCACCTAAAGATTGTCCTAAGATTTCCTTTTTAGAAATTGAAATTGAAGAGAATAAAGTTGAATATAAATCATATTTAGAAAATTACTTTAATAGTCTGGGCCTAAACAAGACTAACTTTTTTACGGATATTTCCAATTATGTATCTTACGAGCTAGGCCAACCAACGCATTGTTTTGACAGAGAAACTATTAAACATAAATTAATTTTCGAAAATAAAGAATGCAAAGGCAATTTTAAAACTTTATTAAATTCTGAGGTTCAATTAAAAGATCGTAACTGTGTATTTTCTGTAGATGGAGAAATTATAAGCTTGGCTGGCGTCATGGGGGGAGCATCGACTGCTTGCTCTACAGAAACAAAAAAAGTTTTAGTTGAATGCGCTTACTTCAATCCAGAATCAATTATTGGTAAATCTATTAAATATAATTTAGTTTCAGATGCCGCTCACAAGTTTGAGAGAGGCGTTGATATTGAGTCGCAGGAAATGGTATTAAGAAGATTTGCAAAAATTGTTCAAGATCATACAAAAATTAAATCGATTAAACTGAAATCGTTTTCTAAATACTCTAGAAGTAATTCTTCTATGCCAATAGACGTCAAAAAAATAAATCAAATTCTGGGAACCTCAATAGATACTGCCGAATACTTAAAATATCTCGATGATCTTGGATTTCAAATTTCTAGCGAGATAAAGGTGCCATCATACAGACATGATATTGAAACAAGTAATGATCTTGCTGAGGAGATTGCAAGGGTTATAGGTTATAACAATATAAAAAGCGCTCCCATTAACCTTAAAAAAACTGACCTTAATGATAATGAAAGGGTGGAAAAAATAGAATCTCTTCTCATTAGCAATGGTTTTTCGGAAGTTATTAACTTTCCATTTACCTCATCAAAACAGAAAGAATCTATCAGAATTGATAACCCTCTTGATTCAAATAGAAGCAATCTTCGGGTATCTTTAAAGGACTCTCTTGTTGAAAACCTTTTATATAACGAAAGAAGGCAGAAAGACTCAATCAAGCTTTTTGAAATTAGCGATGTTTACACAAAAGGCTCAAAAATTAGACAACAAAAAAAACTAGGATTAATTATAAGTGGAAGAATTGGAAATAATTATAATGATTTTTCAAGAAAGCTTGATAGAGAGTATCTAAACAATCTTTTAAATAAAGAACATGCTAAAGATATAATTGAAATTTCTAGAGATGTCCTAGATACGAAAAAGAAAAATAAAATTTTTTATGCTGAAATCCCTCTTGAGAACATGTCTGCAACCTTTTTTTCGGAGCTTAATGCTCAGCAAAAATCCATTAACTTTAAAAATTATGAACCTATTTCTGAATATCCTTCTAGCACAAGAGATTTTTCATTTTTAATAAATGATTTAAATGCAGTCTCAGAAGTTATAGATATACTTGGTAAGATCACGGACGAAATAATCAAAAGCTCATTTCTCTTTGATTATTACAAAGATGATGAAAATAAAATAATAAAATTAGGATACAGATTTGTTTTTCAGTCTCACCACAAAACGCTATCTGATATAGAGATTAATAAAAAAGTTAATAAAATTTTAAGACCAATACTTGCAATTGAAGGAGTTTCTATTCCGGGAATGTAATTAAATAAGACATATAATTAATAATTTATATCAACTCAATATATAATGTTAATCAATTTTAATAAGATGAAGAAACTTTTAATAATTTCATTAGCGCCCCTAATCTTAATTTTAAGTTCACATACTTTTGGCCAAGAGATAGACCCATCATTATTAAAAAATCTTTCACCTGCTCAAATTGAGCTTGCTAAAAGTCAATTAACAAAAAGCGTGTCTATAGAAAAACCTAAACCTAGTGTGAAGGAAAGTACCAAAAAAACTGGTTCTAGTATAGATATTAATCAATCTAGTAATAAAAAGTTTGGCTATAATTATTTTTCATCCACACCAACCTCTATATCTGCAGTTGGAGACCTGCCTCTCCCAAATGATTACAAAATATCTTTAAATGATCAGCTTACAGTAATATTGTCGGGCTCGAAGGAAGAAATCTTTGATCTGGATGTAAATCTGGATGGAAGTATTTTGTTTCCAGAACTTGGTTCTATTTCAGTTGCTGGTGAGACTTTTAAAGAAATCAAAACAAAACTTAAAAATCTCATTGATCAATCTTATATTGGTGTTCAAATAGATATATCTTTAAAGAATCTTTCTGCAAAAAAAATTACCATTGTTGGAGCAGTTAAGACACCAGGAACTTATTTAGTTAATCCGTTCAGTACCATATCTAGTGCACTTGGCTACTCTGGCGGCATATCTGAGATAGGAACATTGAGAAATATTAGGCTTGTAAGAAATAATGGAGAGACTTTCACATTTGATCTTTACAAGCTTTTAATAAATGGGGATAGGTCAGACGATATAACTATTGAGTCTGGAGATGTTGTTATCATTGATCCAGCTGAGCAATTTATAAATATTACTGGCCAAGTAAAACGTCCTGCTATTTATGAAGTGCGCGAAAATGAGAATCTAGATGATTTAATTAGCTTTGCTCTCGGTTTTACTCAAATAGCAAATACATCAAATATAAGTTTACGAGTTTTAGACTTAAAGTCATCATCAATTGAAAATATAAATGCAGTTAATCCAGAATTCCCTTTAACTGATGTTATAAGCGTCAATGTCAATCCTTATGTTAGTAAAAGTAATGCTAGTGTTAGAATTAGTGGAGCAATAAAGGAACCAGGCTTTTATCCCATTTCCGAAAACGAGACACTAGAAGAAATAATAAGAAAGCTTGAATTTATAGATGTTTATCCTTGGCTTGCTGTCTTAGAACAGTTCGATGACGATAATTTAATCAAGTCAACAACTTTATTTAATCTGAAAGATCCTAACACATATCGCTCTGTAAAAGTTCTACCAAACTCTGAGATATTTTTTGCAAATATTAATTCTAGATCATTTAAAGTAAGTTCTATGTCTAAAAATTTAATAGCTGATTATGATTTAAGACTGAATCACAAACAAGGTACTTACAATCTCCCAGTCTTTGGAAGATTTGAAGTGGAATCTTTTGTTGAATATCTTGGCCTTGACATGAGCGATGTTGATGATGAAGCAAGATATATAAGCCCTCTAGATAATATTATAGTTAAAGATGATTATAAAAATATGCAGTTTGTTGCAAAAAAATATAATACCGTTTCATTTAGATCACCTGTTAATGATTTAATAACAGTTACTATCCGAGGCGCAGTTGATTTTCCAGGCACTTACACAATGAGTGCCGATAGTGTTATTTCTGATTTGTATGAATTAATTGGAGACTTTAAGCCTGAAGCCTTTTTACAGGGTATTATATTTACAAGAGAAAGCATTAGATCTCGTCAAAAACAATCTATCCAAAAATCAAAAGAAGACCTAAATAAAGCTTTACTTATAAGTACACAAAAGGGTGATAATATTGGTGACTTAAGTATTATCAGAGCTCTATCAGAAACAATAGAGCCAGAAAACCTTGGGAGAGTAGCTGGAGACTTTTCACCCCAATCGAAAAGTGCAGAAAACACAATTTTATTTGATGGAGATGGAATATTTGTTCCAAGAAATCCAAATGTAGTAAATGTTCTAGGAGAGGTCTTAAACCCCATAGCTTTCGAATATAATGAAAAAATCTCTGTAAGATCGGCAGTTCAGAGCGCAGGCGGGTATCAAGATTATGCCGACAAAAGAAAAGTCTATGTCATTAAAGCAAATGGAATGATAGAAAAGGCAAATAGGAATATATTTATAAGAGATGTAAAAATTGGACCTGGAGACACTATAGTTGTTCCAAGAAAAATTATTACTAATAATCCAGGTCTTGAAAGATTACTTCCAGTTACCCAAATTTTAGCTGATCTAGCTTTTTCTAGTGCTGCAATTGAAAGTTTGCAGAATAATAATAATTAAAAATAAATGAAGAATATTTTCTTCATTTTTTTGATCCCTTCTTTTTTTTTAAAAAATATTTACGCTGATAGTTTTGAATATAATTCTTTTAATAATCATGGTGTTATTGGCTTAATAAATATGCCAACTGCAAGATTTTATGACGAATCTTCTTATGGATTTACTTTATATAATGGAAATCCTGATCAAAAAATAACTATGACCTCATTTCCTTTTGATTGGCTGGAAGCCTCTTTTTTTTATGCAAATATAAAAGATAAGCCATATTGTGAGAATGAATTTGATCCAGTTTGTAGCCAAGACTATAAAGACAAAGGGTTCAATTTAAAGCTAAGACTTAAGGAAGAGGGTATTTTACCCGCAATAGCAATAGGAATTAATGATATTGCTGGAACTGGTTATTATAGCTCAGAATATATTGTTGCTAGTTATGGAATAAATAAAACAGACTTTCAC
>MDTG01286993.1_pt1 | contig 13630 bp, 14 predicted proteins | sample 811421 | NCBI WGS metagenome assembly MDTG01 (sample SAMN05326645, study PRJNA326480) | marine metagenome | isolation source: seawater | place: Pacific Ocean: South East | collected 2011 | reverse complement strand
TTCTAAACAATTATTAAATGGTTTAAGGAAAATATGTGGTAATAAAAAAAGACCATTACATGAACCTTATTTTAAAGGAAGTGAAGAAAAAGAATTAATTAAATGTTTAAAAAGTACTTTTGTATCCTCAAAAAGCATTATAACAAAAAATTTTGAAAAAAAAATTTCCCACTATACTAAATGTAAAGATGCTATAGCAGTTGTCAATGGCACTTCAGCTCTTCAGGTCAGTTTATTGGCAATAGGTTTAAAAAAAAATGAAGAAGTTATGATACCTTCTTTTAATTTTGTAGCTTCTGCAAATGCTATAAATTATTGTGGAGGAATTCCACACTTTATAGATATCGAAGAAAGCACCTTATCTATTGATCCAGTCAAATTAAAAAGATATTTAAATAAAAATTTTTTAATTAAAAATAATTTTTGTTTTAATAAAAAAACAAATAGAAAAGTTAGAGCAATAATTATTCCACATTTATTTGGTCATGCTGCTAAAATTGATGAATTGGTTAGGATAGCAAAGAGCAAAAAATTAAAAATCATAGAGGATGCTGCGGAGTCTTTAGGCTCGTTTTACAAAGGCAAACATACTGGTACATTTGGAGATTTGGGTATTTTGAGTTTTAATGGAAATAAAACAATTACAACAGGTGGAGGAGGCGCGATCCTTTCAAATAAAAAAAAAATTACAAAAAAAATTAGAAGTCTAATAGATTTATCAAAAAAAGTGCATCCTTGGAAGTTTGATTACTTAAATGTTGGTTTTAATATGAAAATGCCAGGAATAAATGCTGCATTAGGTTGTGCTCAGATAATGAGTCTTGAAAAAATTATTTCATTAAAAAGAAAGTTATTTCATCTTTATCAAAAAGAATTTTACAAAAATGAGTATTTTGAACTAGTAAAAGAACCTGTTAATAATCGAAGTAATTACTGGTTACAAAACATAAGACTTAAGAAAAAATTCAAAAAATTTAAAAACTATCTTATAGAATTAACTAATAAAAAAGGATATCAAACTCGTCCAGCATGGAAACTTTTACATGAGCTGAATCATTTTAAAGATTGTCCTAAGGATGAGCTGAAGTCATCAATAGATTTATATAGTAGAATAATTAGTATACCAAGTTCTCCAAATTTAATAAAAAACAGGTAATGAAAAATATAAAATTATTTGAAGAAATTTATGATAATTTAAAAAAAGGTTTTACCCCACGTGTAGACTTGCATGTTCATACAAACTGGACAGATGGTCAAAACTCTGTTTTTGAAATGCACAAAGAAGCATGCAAAAAATCTCTATCTCATATTTTTTTTAGTGAACATTCTCGAAAAAATAGTGGTGATTGGTTTTTTGAATTTAGTAAACAAGTGGACTCACTCCCAACAGATATTTGCAAAGCACTTAAAGGTACTGAGGTTAAAATTCTTAATTTTAATGGTGAAATAGATATTAATGAAAATTTTTATAATGAGTGTGATTTAATTATGGCTAGTGTTCATAGATTCCCAGGAGAAACCTCCAAAGATTTTAAAAATAAAAAACTTTATAAAAAAGATGTGATTATTAAAACAGAATTTGATTTAATGATTTCATCTTTAGATAATCCAAAAGTTGATATTCTTGGTCATCCATTTGGTATGACTTTAAATAGATTTGGATTTGAACCTCAAGAAAAATTATTTGATGACTTAATTTTACAATGTAAAAAAAAGGGTAAAATTTTTGAAGTAAATTTCAGGTATCATAGAAACCCAAAATTGCTTATAGAAAAATGTATTAAAAACAAAACTCTATTTTCACTGGGCTCAAATGCTCACTCATTAAAAGAGTTAGGTAAAATTTTAGAAATATTTTAATCATGAGAAAAATAAATGTGTTAGTGACCGGTGCTGGAAGCGGAGTAGGTCAGTCAATTATAAAAGCTTTAAAAATTTCAAAATTAAATCTTAATATTATTTCTGCAGATATAAATGAGCTAAATGCAGGACTTTATAGAACCAACAAAAGTTTGATTATTCCTAAAGTTGAAAAAAAAAACTCTTTAAATGAATTTATTAAAATTTTTAGAAGTAATAAAATTTCAATTGTATTCGTAGGTTCAGAACTCGAAATTAGTTTTTTTTCAAAATTTCAAGACATAATTTACAAAAAAAGTAAAACAATTATTAGTGTATCAAACCAAAATGTTGTTAAAATTGCAGACGATAAATTTAAAACAATAGAATTTTTAAAAAAGAATAAATTAAACTACCCTGAGTCTTATAAAATTGATTTAAAAACAAATCTAAATAAAGTTTTTAAGTATTTAAAAAAACCCTTTATTTTAAAAAGTAGATTTGGGACTTCAGGTAGAAGTGTATCAATAATTAGTAATAAAAAAGAATTCTTAAATAGAGTAGTTTTAACAAAGAACCCAATGATTCAAGAATTTTTAGGAAAAAAAAAAACTTTTTTTGATGAAGAATTTACTTGTAGTGTCTTTGTTGACAAAGAAGATAACATCATTGGTCCATTTATGTCTCAAAGAATTTTAAAAAATGGAACATCCTGGATTTTAAAGACTTATAAAAATAAAAGATTAAAGGATTTAGTTATTAAAATTGTAAAAAAAATAAGTAACAAAGGATCTATCAATATACAATTAAAAAAACATAATAATAAATTTTATCCTTTCGAGATTAACTCAAGATTTTCAGGAACGACATCTATACGAGCAGCGCTTGGATTTAATGAACCTGAATTATTTATTAAAAGTTTTTTTTTAAATCAAAAATTAAAAAGAAAAATTAAAATTAATAACGGTTTTGTCTTTAGATACGTAGAAGAGGTTTTTTTGAATACAGATAAAATATCAGAATTAAAAAAGTATTTTTCCAGAGGAAATAAAAAACAATGGTTTTAAAAAGTATTGGATTGACTGGTTCTAACGGTTTAGTTGGAAAACATTTAATACCAATTTTACATAAAAAAAAATTTATAATCGTTCCTACCGCAAGAAAAGGAAATAAAGATTTTAGAAAATTAGATATGCTACTGAGTTTAAACGAGAAAAAACTAAACTCTATTTTTGGTAAAATAGACTGTTTAATACATTTGGCTTCAATTTTACCAAGTAGAAAAAATGTTAGCATAAATAATTTAATACAAGTAAATTATACAAAAACAAAAATTTTGATAGATTGGGCAGCTAAGAAAGGAATTTTTTTTATTTTTTTTTCAAGCCTATCAATTTTAAAAAAAGAGAAGAATAAATATACTTCATTAAAAAAAAAGATCGAGACTTACATGTTAAAGAAAAAAAATTTGAAATATTTAATTCTTAGGCCTTCCTCTATATATGGATATAAACAAAAAGATAAAACCTTATTGTTGAATAAAATTAATGAAATAAAAAAAAAAAATTCTGTGGTTTTTTTTAAACCTTTGACACAAAAGTTTAATTTTATTCATGCACACGATGTTTCTAGAGCAATACTTTTTTTAATGAAGAAAAAAAATAAAGGCATATTTAGTGTGACTAGTCAAAAAAACATTACATTGAAATTTTTAATACGAACGTTAATTAAAGTGTTTAAGTTAAAAAAAAAAAATATTATTATCCAAAATAAAACTAAGATTATTAAAGACAATTCTTATAATTTAGATCTTAAAATACAGAAATTGGGATGGAAAACAAAAATAAATTTATATGATGGATTAAAAAGATCTTTTGTAGAGAAAGAGATAATATTTTGAGTGATATAAATGTTTTTGAAAAAAATTTATGAGTAAAATTTTTTGGTGTACAAAATGTGTAGTTGCTTCAACTAGACCCAGAGTAAGTTTTGACAAAAATGGTGTCTGTACAGCATGTCAATGGTCTGAAAAAAAGAAAAAATTAAATTGGGATCATAGAGAAAAATTATTGAACAAATTATTATCAGAGCAAGATAGCAGCAAACCATTTCAGTGCATCACAGCTGTTAGTGGTGGTAAGGATGGTTCATATATCTCTTATATGCTAAAAAATAAAAAAAAAGTTAATCCTCTTGCAGTCACAATTAGACCTCCTTTAGAGCAAGATATAGGTAAAGAAAATTTAATAAACTTTGCCAGAAGTGGTTTCCAGCACATTCATGTGACGCCTGATGAAGAGGCAATGAGAAAATTAAATAAATTAGGATTTACTGAATTGGGACATCCATACTATGGATGGTTGTTGTCTATTCATACAGCAGTAATTAGGGTAGCTATGGAATTTAAAATACCTCTTATTTTTTATTCTGAGGATGGAGAGGTTGAATATGGTGGAGATCTTATAAAGATTAATGATGGTATATATGGAGTTGATTACCAAAAAACACATTATTTAGAGGGAAGTCATAAAAAAATATTAGATATGGCAAATTTAAGTAAAAATGAGTCATATTGGTTTACTTATCCAACTGATCAAGAATTAAAACAATTAAATATAAAAATTACACACTGGAGTTTTTATGAAAATTGGGATCCGTATAGAAATTATGAGTACGCAAAAAAATATTGTGGTCTTCAAGAAAAAGAAACTTTAAACACTGGAACTTACACTAACTTTGGCCAGACAGATCAAAAACTTTATTTTCTTCATATATATCTAATGTATTTAAAATTTGGCTTTGCTAGAACTACGATGGATGCTGGCATAGATGTAAGAAGAGGTGCGCTATCAAGAGAACAAGCTGTAAAATTAGTTCAAATTTACGATGATGTTTATCCAGAGGAGTATTTTGAAGAGTATTGTGATTATTATAAGATGAGTATTCAAGAGTTTAAAAACACAATTGACAAATGGGTTAATAAAGATTTATTTGAAAAAAAAAACAGATGGGTTCCTAAATTTAAAATTAAATAATCCAGAAATGAAAAGTAAAAAAGTTGGAATTATTGATTATGGAGCAGGAAATGTTAGCTCAATATTTAATGCTATAAAATTTCTTGAATATGAACCAAAATTTATCTCACAGCCAGAAGAGTCAAAAAATTTTTCACACTTAATTTTACCAGGTGTAGGTAATTTCGGCAAATTAGCAAAAAATCTAAGTGAAAAAAAATGGAAATTTGCAATAGAAAAACTCATTAAAGATGGCCACCTGTTATTTGGAATTTGTGTCGGAATGCAACTTTTGTTTGAGTCAAGTGAGGAGGCACCAGGTGCCTCAGGCTTAGGAATTTTAAATGGATCGTTGACTAATTTTAAAAAAAATAATTTTAAATTACCTGTGCCACACATAGGCTTTAATTTAGTCGCTCATAAAAATACAAAAATATGGAACCAAATTAAAAATAATTCACCTTTTTATTTTGTACACTCTTATAAAATTTCAAATACAGGTGAAGATGTAATAATTGGTAAAACAATTTATCAAGATGAATTTATCTCGTTTGTTGAAAAAAACAATATTTATGGGTCTCAATTTCATCCAGAAAAAAGTCATGGTGTCGGCTTAAAACTGATCAAAAATTTTTTGGATTTAAAAAACTAATTATAAGATGCTGTATCCACCATCAACAACAAGACTTGATCCTGTAATATAAGATGAGGCATCAGAAATTAGGAAAAGAGAGCTAAATGCAATTTCTTTTGGATTAGCCATTCTACCTAAGGGGGTTTTTCTTTTATATTTTTTTACAAAATTTTTACTTTGATAATCGAATACACCTCCAGCTATTATGCTATTTATTCTTAAATTATATTTTCCGTAATATGCTGCCATTGAACGAACAGAATTATTGATACCACCTTTTATTGCACTGTAAGTCATACTTTCTCTCATTTCGGTATTTTTATAAAGTTCACTATCTTGACCTAAAATTCCGTAAATCGAAGAAAGCTGCACTATTGATCCATCTTTGATATTATTTGTAACCATTATGTCAGCAATCTTTTTTGCTATCCAAATATAAGTATTCATATGAAGATTTACGTTTTTTATATAATCATTTAGATCTACATCTTTATATGAATTTTTTACCCAGTTTTTACTTTTAGGATAGCTTGCATTTATAAAACAATTTGGAGGTCCGTATTTCTTAACAATTTTTTTTAAAAAAGAGTCAATCTTATTTAATTTAGTAACATCAAATTTTTCAAAATAAACATTGTTATTTTTTTGTAAATTTTCAAATTTTAGATCTAAGCAAATAATTTTTGCGTTAGTCTCAACACAACTTTTAATTATTTCTCTTCCAATTAATCCCTCACTACCCAAAACAATTATATTTTTTTTGGAAAGATCAAAGCATTTTAAAAATTTTTTCATAAAAGCAAGTTATTGTTCAATATTTGAACATAATATATAATTTTTAATTGTTGTAAACATATATATAATATGTCATGTATGTTCAAATGTTGAACATGTATGTAAATATTAATGTCATATTTAAAAAGAATTATTTATTGTTTGTATTTTAAAGATGATTTTTTTCATCTTAGCAGAAATTTTCGACTTCAAAAAGTAGGAGATTTAAGCTGGTTAATAAATAACTTTGAATTTGGATTAACCGCTAGTTACGTAGATGAACTTATGGTAATTCTTGTTAAAAAAAATCCTGAAGAAAAAGATTATCTCAATTTTTTCAGAAATATAAATGAGTTAAAAAAAAATATTTTTATTCCTATTACATTGGGTGGAGGAATAAATAATCCAGAAATAGCAAAAACATTCTTTCAAAATGGAGCAGATAAAATTTCAATAAACACTATTAGTTATGAAGATAAAGAAACGATTGATAAAATTTATGATCTGTATGGTTCCCAATCAATAAGTGTAATGATTGATTATAAAAAAAGGGATAATGAAATTTTTTTGTTTTCAAATTGTGGAACCAAACAAGAAAAATCGAGTCTAAAGCAACATTTAGAAAATATAGATAATATGAATACAGGAGAGATAATATTAAATTCAATTGATAGAGATGGTAATGGGGCAGGTCTAGATTTAGAAATTTTAAAATTATTAAAAAATTCTATTTCAAAACCAATACTACTAATGGGTGGAGCGGGAAAACCAGAGCATTTGTCAGAAGCCTTACAAAAAAAACAAGTTTCAGGAGTTATTACAGCAAATTTATTTAATTTTTTAGGATCAGGTTTAAGTTTAGCAAGAAAGAAATTAATTCAAGAAAAAGTAAATATAGTTGATTTTGAGTAGTTTATGAAAAATTTAATAATTAAAAAAAATGATAATTTTAAAAAATGTTTACAATTAATAAGGCGAAGTGGTTCAAGGGGTTTAATAGTAGTTGATGACAAAAAAAAATTAATTGGCTCTTTAAGTGATGGAGATATTCGAAAAGCTGTTTTAAAAAAATATGATTTAAGGAAAAAAATAGAATTTATTTTTAATAAAAAACCAATTTTTTTGTTTGAAAATAAATATTCATACCAAGATCTGAAAAATTTATTTTATAAAAAAAAACTTACAGTTGTTCCTATAGTTGATAATTTAAGAAAAGTTAAAAAAATAATCACTCCCGATATCTTTTTTAATAAGAAAAATTTAAAGTTAAAAAAAAAAAATAAATTTTTAAGTAAAGTACCTTGTATAATAATGGCTGGTGGCAAGGGAACAAGATTAGAACCTTTTACTCATATTTTACCAAAACCATTAATTCCAATTAAAAAAAAACCAGTCATCGAACATATAATTAAAAATTACGAAAATTATGGAGTAAGAAAATTTTGGATCTCAATTAATTATAAATCTGAAATTATAAAAGCATATTTCAAAGAATTAAAACACTCATTTAGAATAAAGTATATTACCGAAAATAAACCCCTTGGAACTATTGGTAGTTTATCAAAGATAAATACAAAGATTGCAAAAAATTTTTTTATTACAAATTGTGATACAATTTCAAATGTCAAACTAGATTTAATGCATCAATTTCATATTAAAAATAATTATGATTTGACAATTTTTGCATCATCAAAAACGCATCAAGTTCCCTATGGGATTTGTCATAGTAAAATAAATGGTGATTTAGTTAAAATTCAAGAGAAACCAAAATATAATTTTTTAGTAAATGTTGGTATATATTTAGCCAAAAATACAATTTTAGACTATATCCCTAAAAATAAAAAATTTCATTTTACTGATCTTGTTAAAGAACTTAAAAAAAATAATAAAAAAATTGGCTTGTATACTGAAAAAAAAAATAATTGGTTAGATGTAGGTCAATGGGATGAGTTTAAAAAGACTACCAGTTTCTTCGAATGATTAAAAAATTTTTATTTATAGGTTATGGAAACATGACTAAAAAATACTGTGAAATTTTGAGGAAATATAAGAAAAAAATATCAATTAAATTTTATACGAATCAAAAAATTAAAAACAACTTATTAAATAATAATATAGAATTAAAAAAATATAACCCTGATATTATTTTTATTTGTTCTTCAACAGTAGATCATTATAAACATTTAAAATTAATAAACGGTTTATTTAAAAATAAAATTATTATTGTAGAAAAACCACTTTTTCACAAATTTTTAAATTTAAGAAAAATTAGAAACAAAATTTTTGTAGATTTTAACCTAAGATATGATCCTTTATTACAATATATTAAGGATAAGACAAATAAGAAAAAATTTTTGACAATAGAAATTTTTTGTAAATCTTATTTACCATATTGGAGAAAAGGTGATTATTCCAAATCATATAGCGCTAAAAGAAAATTAGGCGGAGGAGTATTATTAGATTTAAGTCACGAATTAGATTATTTGTTATGGATGTTTGGTGAAATAAAAATAGATTATGTTGTTAACAATAAAATCTCCGATTTAAAAATCAATTCTGATGATAATCTTTTGATGATTGGAAAATCTAAAAAAGTAAAACAGATATTTCTTCATCTAAACTATTACTCAAAATTAGAACATAGAAGTATTTCAGTAAGTAGCAAAAAAATTAATTTATATGCCGATTTAATTAATAAAAAAGTAATTTTTTCAAAAAAAAAATAAATCATTAAAAATCAAATCTTGGAAAGAAAAGGGATTTAAAATTACTTTTGAAAGGCTTATAAGAGACATTATTCACGACAAAAAAATTAAACTACCCGATTTAAAATTTAGTCTAAAAGTTCAAAAACTCATATCAAGAATACAAAAAAAATAATGAAAAATATTTTATGTACAATTTGTGTCAGAAGCGGCTCAAAAGGAGTAAAAAATAAAAATATAAAAAAGATAAAGGGTAAACCTTTGATTTATTATACTTTAAATCAGGCGAGAAAATCTGAGTTATTCAATAATATTGTCATTTCAACAGATAGTGAGAAAATATTAGAATACTCAAAAAAAAAAAAAAATATTGACCATATAAAGAGACCCAAAAGTCTTGCAAAAGATGATAGTCCTAAAATACCTGTAATTAGGCATTGTTTAATTGAAATGGAAAAAAAGTACAAAAAAAAATACGATTTGATATTCGATTTAGATGTTACCTCACCTTTAAGAAAAATTTATGACTTAAAAAAAGCTTTAAATAAAATGATTAGAAATAAATCTGATAATTTATTTTCTGTATGTTTGTCAAAAAGAAACCCTTATTTCAATGCTGTTGAATTTAAGAAAAATAAAATAAAACCAATAAAGAACTTAATGAAACAGATCACAAGCAGACAAAATGCTCCCATGGTTTATGATATGAATGCATCGATTTATATATGGAAACGTAAAACTTTGTTAAATTCTAATACAGTTTTCCAAAAGAGGACATCGATTTATATTATGCCTGAAGAACGATCATTGGATATAGATACACCCCTAGACTTCAAAATTGTCGAATTTTTACTACGATGAATAATAAAATTTTTATATTGACTGATTTTAATTCAGCAGAAACAACGATTATTACGCATAAATTATTGATAAAATACCTAATTAAAGAGTTCGAAAAAGTTGTATTTATAGATATTTCAAATTTTATATTATTCAAAAAGTCTAAAAAAAATTTTTTATATTTAAAAAAAAAATATCCGGATATCGATTTTGTATCATTCCAAAATTCTAAAGATTTTTCATTTTTTTTTAAGAAATTTAAAAATAAAATTTCTATCAACAATTTTGGAAAAAGATTTGAAGATTTATATATTCATTATTTAGTAAAAAAAAATAGTATAAAACAATTCAAAATTTTGAATGTCGATGTAGTAACACAGAGTGTTGTGATCGAAAAAAAACATTTCCTAAAAAAATTTTTTCATTTTTTGAACAATAAAGTAAGTTCATTTATAATTAACATATTAACTGGGCTAAACTTATTAAATAAAATTGACATATGTTTTACTACAAATAAGAGTATCTTTTTAAATAATAGTCAACGTGGTTTCATAAGAAAAAAATTTTTATTTTATAAAAAAGTAATTTTAGTTAATAGCTCAGCTTACGACATGTGTTTTGATAACAAAGGTAATGTGGATAATAAACATATTTTGTATATAGATTATAATTTAAATCATACAGATAATTTAAAAGAAGGTAAAAAACAAAGCGAACTTGAAATAAAACAACATTACTCAAGAGTAAATAAATTCCTCACTTATTTAAAAAATTTATATAAAAAAAAAGTGATTGTGAGTATACATCCTCAATACTCATTAAAGACTACAAAAAAATTTTTAAAAAATTTTAAAATTTATAAAAATAGAACCTTCGAATTAATAAAAAAATCTGAAATAGTAACTTTATTTAATTCCACATCAATCAATCCAGCATTTATAATGAAAAAAAAAAATAATATATTTATCAACAAAAAAAGTTGGTTTAAAACGATTCAATGAATTTAATTCTTATCCACGAAGATCTGGATCATTAGTTATCGATATAGATGATAAGTTAGATTTTAGTAAGTTAGATTTGGTTAAAAAGTTTAAAAAAAATCAAAAAAAAGTTGACTCATTTACTATGAAATATCTTCGAATTAATCAGAAAAAACCAAGTTATAAAAAAATAATATCGGAAATTAAAAAATATGCTTAAAACATTAGACTCTTATTATGCACAAAGTTTAAAAAAATTCTATTTAGACAAATTAATTTTTTTAAATATTAAAAATCTTATTAAACAAATTTATTTTTTAAATAATATTGAAAATGAGTAAATTTAAAAATATTCTTCATAATCTTAAATTTAATCAATTATTTTTCCTAGGGTTGTTAATTATATTATTAGTTGTTTTATCAATTTTAGAACTTTTAAGTCTTGGTTCAATTCCAGTATTGCTTAACACAATTTTGGAACAAAAAAATATTCAAACTAATTTTTTAGACTTAAATTTTTTAAAAGATAGCTTTATTAATTTATCAAAAAAAAAACAAGTCGAATTGATATCAATTATAATTATTTGTTTGTTTGTTTTTAAAAATCTATTCAATGCTTTAATATTTTTTTTTCAAGGGCAATTATTAAAAAATATTAAGATTTACATATCTCAAAAATTATTTAGATATTATTTAAACCAAGATTATCTTCTATTAATTAAAAAAAATACTTCTGTAATTCAAAGAATTCTCTCTATTGATGTTGGAAATACTATAATTTATATTTTAAGTCTTTTAAATTTAATCAAAGAAGTATTTATACTTGGGGCAATAATAATTTTATTATTATTATTTAATACTGAAATTTCATTATTTTTGTTCTCTGTTTTTTTTGTTGTAGCCTCTTTATTCTATTATTTGAATAAAAAGAAAATTTTCATAAGAGGTAAAGAAATCCAAGTTTTATCCTCAAATCTTATAAAAACAATTTACGAAACGATTGGGTTGTTTAAGGAATTAAAAATTTATGATTTAAAAAAATTTCAATTTTCAAATTATTTGAGCAGGGTAAAAAAAACTGAGAAAAATATTTTTTTAAATTATTTTATTACATCACTACCAAGATTATTTTTAGAACTTACTGCAGTGATTTTAATTGTATTGATAGTTTTGTTTCAACTACATAAGGATCAAAATATAATAAATATTTTGCCTTTTTTATCGTTAGTCGTTGTAGTGGCTTTGAGAATGATACCAATATTCAATACCTTAGCAACGTCTTTAAGTAATTTAAAAGCTATTCAGCCATCATTTGACTTAATTTTTTCAGAGTTGAATACAATAAAATTAGATTTAAAAAATAATGATAAATCAAATTTCATAGAGTTTAAAAAAAATATTTTTTTAAAAAAGATTAGTTTTAAATACAAAGAAAGTGATAAAAATGTAATTAATGACCTAACACTTGAAATTTCCAAAGGAGACAAAATAGGCTTAATTGGTAATTCTGGCTCAGGTAAATCAACTCTTATAAATATTATCATGGGCTTATTAAAACACACTAATGGCAAAATATTTATAGATGATCAAGAAATACATCGAGATAAAAATCAATTTATTATGAACATTGGTTATGTTCCTCAAGAAATTTTTCTTTTTGAAGATAAATTAAAAAAAAATATAGCTTTAGGACTTAACGAAAATGAAATTTCTATGGAAAAACTTTTAGAATCTTCAAAAGCTGCTCAAATTATAGAGGTACTAGATAATCTAGAAGATGGCTTTGATACTTTGGTAGAGGAAAATGGAAGAAATTTTTCTGTGGGTCAGAAGCAAAGAATAGGTGTTGCTAGAGCATTATATAGAAATCCAGAGCTACTAATATTTGATGAGTCAACAAGTTCCTTAGATAAAGCGACAGAAAGAAAATTTATTGATGACGTATTTTCAATTAATAAAAATAAAACAATAGTTTTTATCTCTCATAAAATGTCTACCTTAGATCAGTGTGATAAAATATTCGATATTAAAAAAAACACTTTTATTAAATTATAATTAAATAAAATACTTTATCTTGATAAATATAACGCAAATACTCTACTTAATGTTCTAAAAATTTCAAAAGTAGGAATTTTTGACTTTCCTTGAGTACGATTTTTAAAATTAATTGGTATCTCAAAAATTTCAATGTTATTTTTATTTAGAAGAAATATAGTTTCCATAAAAAAACTATAACCTGTTGCTTTAACTTTGTTTAAATTAAACTTCTTCAATTTTTTTAGATTAAAACCTCTATAAGATGTTGTGAATTCATGGCAATCAATATTTAATAAAATTCTAATAAATTTATTTCCCAAAACACTTAAAATTAATCTATAAAAAGACATATTACACTTACCACCTTTCATATATCTAGATCCTATTACGAATGGTTTTGTATCTAGAAAGGTTATTATCTTTTTAATTTCTTTAGGATCATGTGATAAGTCAGCATCCAAAGTGATAAAATTTCTGTATTTATTTTTTTTAGCATAATTAAATCCAAGTTTATGAGCAGTATCTAGGCCAGATTTTTTATTTCTAATTATTACTTTCAAATTTTTGATTTTTTTCTGCAATTTTTGCAAAATTTCCCATGTTTTATCTGGGCTATTATCATCAATTACAAGTATATCTACATCTAAATTTAGCTTATTTATATTTTTTATTAAATATTTTATATTTTTTTTTTCATTGTAAGTTGCAGTAAATACTAATGTTTTACTCATAAAAAATTGGTTTAATTAATATACTAAAAGTATTAAAAATAATTTCAAATTAAGTATATGAAATATAAAAAAACTG
>MDTG01180565.1_pt1 | contig 13630 bp, 8 predicted proteins | sample 811421 | NCBI WGS metagenome assembly MDTG01 (sample SAMN05326645, study PRJNA326480) | marine metagenome | isolation source: seawater | place: Pacific Ocean: South East | collected 2011 | reverse complement strand
TACACCCCAGCCCGTGGCGCCTGCCGTCACGACCCAGGAGGAGGCGGGGCGCTTCCTGCACCAGGCCAGCTTTGGTCCCACGCAGGAGGAGATCAACGAGGTGATGTCGGGCGGCTACGACGCTTGGCTCTATCGCAACTACGGCGAAGAGCGGAGCACCCACCTCCCCCAGCTCGACTCGGTCAGCACCAGCGACGATCGGATCGCCGCCTGGTGGAACAACGTCGTCAACGGACGCGACCAGCTGCGCCAGCGCATGGCCTTCGCGCTGAGTCAGATCTTCGTGGTGTCCGAGGCCGACCTCTCCGGCAGCGCGCGCGCCTTCGGCCTGGCCAGCTATTACGACATGCTCTCCGAGCACGCGCTGGGCAGCTACCGCGCCTTGCTCGAGGCCGTCACCTTGCACCCCATGATGGGCGAGTACCTGTCCATGGTCCGCAACGAGAAGCCCAACGAAGCCAAGAACATCCGGCCCGACGAGAACTACGCGCGAGAGGTCATGCAGCTGTTCACGATCGGGCTGGTCGTGCTCAACGAGGACGGATCGGTCCGGGGCGGCGGCAACGGGACGCCGACCTACGACCAGGAGGTGATCGAGGGCTTCGCCCACGTGTTCACGGGTTGGAACTACGCCAACTCGCCCTCGTGGAACGGCAGCCACCGCGACTACATCAACCCGATGGAGCCCAACGAGGACTACCACGACACGGGGGCCAAGAACCTGCTCTCGGGCACGACCCTGCCCGCGGGCCGCACCGCGCGCGAGGACCTCAAGGACGCGCTGGACCTGCTGGCCAACCACCCCAACGTGCCGCCCTTCATCTGCAAGCAGCTGATCAAGCGGCTGGTCACCAGCAACCCGACGCCTGGCTACGTGAGCCGCGTGGCGCAGGTGTTCAAGTCGGACGAGCGCGGCGTGCGCGGCAACCTGGGGGCGGTGGCCCGCGCGATCCTGCTGGACCCCGAGGCCCGCACCGGCCACCAGACGGTCAACAACTTCGGCAAGCTCAAGGAGCCGCTGGTGCGGATCGCCAACATTTGGCGGGCCTTCGACGCGCGCGCCGCCAACGGGCGCTACTTCTTCAGCAGCCCCGAGCGCGAGCTGGGGCAAGCGCCCCTGCGCGCGCCCTCGGTGTTCAACTTCTTCAGCCCGAGCTTCCAGCAACCCGGCGAGCTCGCCGACGCGGGGATCGTCTCCCCCGAGTTCCAGATCCTGACCGAGTCCAACCTGGTCGGCACGACCAACCGGCTCAACACGATCACGCTCAGCGACTACGAGGGCGCGCCCAACCGGCGGCTGGAGGCGGTCCTGATCCAGATCGGGCGCGAGCGGGCGCTCGCCCACCAGCCCGGCAACCTCGTGGCGCACCTCAACCGGCTGATGATGTCGGGGCGCATGACCACGACCATGCGCAACGCCTTGATCGAGCTGCTCGACGACACCCCCTTCGGCGACGACGGGACCGAGCGCGTGATCGAGGCGATCTTCATCATCGCCACCTCCCCCGAATTCGCGATCCAGGCCTGAGGAGCGCTCCCATGACGATCCACGACGACGAGCGCCTCGGCGCGCTGAACCGGCGCGAGTTCCTCCGCCAGTGCGCCTGCGCCGCGGTCGGAGGCTCGGCCTTCGCCGCGACCTTCGGCCAGCTCCAGCTGACCAGCGCCGCCGTGCTCCCGCCGGGGGACGCCTTCGACGACTACCGCGCGATGGTGTGCGTGTTCCTGTTCGGCGGGAACGACTCGGCCAACATGTTCGTGCCCATGGACACGGCGGCCTACGACACCTACGCCGCCTCGCGCCAGAACCTGGCGGTCGCGCGCTCGAGCCTGCAGAGCGTCAACGCGACCAACGTGACCGAGAGCTACGGCTTCCACCCCAGCTGCAGCGAGATGCGCAGCCTCTTCGCCAACGGCAACCTGGCCGTGCTCGCCAACGTCGGGACCTTGCTCCAGCCGACCACGCGCCAGGAGTATCTCGACCGGACCGCGAACCTGCCCCCGCAGCTCTTCTCGCACAACGACCAGACCGCCTTCTGGCAGGCGCTGCGCAAGACGAGCGGGCGCAAGTCGGGCTGGTCGGGGCGCATGGCCGACCTGCTCGCCAACCGGATCCCGAGCACCGAGCAGCAGTTCGCGATGAACATGTCGCTCTTCGGGACCAACCTGCTCCAGACCGGCGGGACCTCGGTCCCCTACAACGTGAGCAGCCGCGGCGTCACCAGCCTGCGCGGCATGGGCGGCCGCAACGCGCGAGAGGACCGGCGTAAGCGAGCCTTCGACAAGCTGCTGGACGCGTCCCGCACCAGCTCGGATCCCTTCATTCGCGAGTTCGGCGCCGTGCAGCGCCGCGCCCGAGACTCGGTCGAGCGCATCGGCGCGGCCCTCGACGCGCTGACCCCGCTCAACACCACCTTCCCGACCTCGCGCCTCGGCGAGCAGCTGAACATGGTCTCGCGCCTGATCCAGATCCGCTCGACGCTCAACGTGCGCCGTCAGGTGTTCTTCGTCGGCATGGGCGGCTTCGACACCCACGGCGCTCAGCTGGCCCGCCAGCCCGACCTCTACCAGGACCTGAGCTCCTCGCTGAACGCCTTCTACGCGGCCACCGTCGAGCTGGGCCTCCAGGACAACGTCGTCACCTTCACCAACTCGGACTTCGGTCGAACCCTGACGAGCAACGGCGACGGCAGCGACCACGGCTGGGGCGGGCACCACGTGATCATGGGCGGCTCGGTCGACGGCGGGAAGCTCTACGGCACCTTCCCGACCCTCGAGATCAAGGGCCCCGACGACACCCGGGGCGGTCGCCTGATCCCAACCACCTCGGCGGATCAATACGGCGCCACGCTCGCGCGCTGGTTCGGCGTGCCCGACGGGGACCTGAACTCGATCTTCCCCAACCTGAACAACTTCACGACGCGCAGCCTGGGCTTCATGGGGTAAGGAAGCCGGGTCGAGCGCTCGTGAAGGGAGGAGCTGTCGCTGTGAGCGGCAGCTCCTTCGCGTTGCGGAGATTCGAACTGGGAAAACTGGAAAACTGGAAGGCGCGCTGGCGGCTCAGCGGAGCAGGCTCTTCGAGTTTTCCAGTTTTCTCCGTTCAAAGTCGAATCGAGAGGGAGCTGTCGCTGACCGCGACAGCTCCTCTGCGTCCCGATCCGGGCACGGGCGCCGGCCTTTCCTTACGCCAGCATTCCCAGCGTGATCATGTCGTCCGGCGCCTCGACGGGGAAGCTGCTCGGGCAGTCGCGGGTCATGACGCTCCCGTCTTCGCGCCGGTAGAGGCGCACGCACACGCGCTCGTCCCGGCTGACCAGCTCGGCCGCTTCGGCGCGGGTCAGCTCGCGCAGGTCGTAGACCGCGTGCTGGCACTGCCCGCAGTCGCGCACGCGCGGATCGTCCGGGCGCGGCGTGAGGCTGTCCCAGGTCAGGGGGCAGGGGCTCGCGATCTCGAGCCGGTCCAGGGCGCGCAGCGCGCGGGTCCGCGCCGAGGGGCTGCGGCCGAGGGCCCAGGCGGCCACCTCGCGCGCGCCCGCTTGGACTCGCTCGAGGTCTTCGCCGAGCGCTGGCCAGCTGGCGAGGGACACCGCCTGCTTGGCCGTCGTGGCCTCGTCCAGGTCGCGGAGCTCGCTGCGCAGCCAGTCGCGGCCGAGGCCCGCGCCGATCCAGAGGGGAGGGAGCTCCCCGGGGCTCGGGGGAGCGCCTCGCGCTCGGGCGCCGAGCTCGTCGAGCCAGGCGCGGGCGAGCGCGATCTCGTCCGCTCGCGGAGGGTCGGCGCCCCCGTCGTAGACCAGGCACGTGGGGCCGAGGTCGATCCAGTCCCCGTGCTGCAGCTCACGCCGCTTCAGGCTGCGATCTCCGTTGAGCGAGACCTCCTCGATCCGGGCCTGCATGGACCAGCTCCGCGGCGCGTCCTCGGGGAGGATCGAGACGCAGGCGGACTCGGGGGGGCAGGGGGCGCCGAGGGTGTCGAGGTGCAGCGGCACGCGCTCGGCCAGCGGGAGCTCGTCGCCGCGGCCGTCCCCCTCGACCAGGACCAGCCGCGAGGAGTCGAACCAGTTGACGCGCACCAGGGCCAGCACGCGTTCGCACTCGGCCAGGAGCAGGCGCCAGGTGGTCTCGGGGTCGCCCGACGCGACCTCGCGCACCGCCTCGGCCCAGTCGGCTCGCGTGCCGAGCGCGCTCTGCTCGGGGAGCGCGGCGGCGGCGCCTGGCTGGCCGAGCAGCGCCGCGAGCTTCAGCGCGCGCTGGCTCAGCTCGCCCGCGCGCATGCGCGCGAGCAGGTAGCGCCCCTCGTCAGCGGGCTCTTGGGTCTCGCGCCAGCGGCGCTCGAGTCGGCGCAGGTCGTCGTCGGCCATGCCCAGAGCTTAGCGCTCGAGGACCGCTCAGCGCTTGGGTTTCCCCTTGCGCTTGGGCCGGTAGCCGCGGTTTCCCCCCCGCTCGTCGCGGCGGTCGTCGCGGCGCCGCCCCTGGCCGGAGCGCTTCTTGCCCTGGCGCTGCTTGCCCGGCTTGGCGGCGCGGATCTCGTGAATGTCGCCGCTGGCGCCGGCGACCTCGCGGTTGGCGCGCTGGCGGCGGGCCTCCAGCGCCTCGCGGGGGGGCTGGCTGGGGATCAGGGCGTCGCAGTGGTCACCCATCAGGTTCAGCCGTCCAGCCTTCTTGAGCGCCTCGCGCACGAGGAAGTAGTTCTCCGGCTTGAAGAACTGGAGCAGGGCCCGCTGCAGGCGGCGGTCGCGCAGGCCGCGCGCGACGTGCACCTCCTCGCCCGTGAGCGGGTCGAGGCCGGTGTAGTACATCGCGGTCGCGACGTCCATTGGCGCGGGGATGAAGTCCTGGACCTGGTCGGGCGCGTAGCCGTTGCGCTTGAGGAAGAGCGCCAGGTCGATCATGGCGCGCAGGTCCGAGCCCGGGTGGCTGCTGATGAAGTAGGGCACCAGCTCCTGGCGCTTGCCCGCGGCGCGCGAGGCCTTGTGGAACTCCTCGACGAAGCGGTCCCACTCGGCGAGCTGGGGCTTCTTCATCTTCTCGAGCACGGTCTCGTCGGTGTGCTCCGGCGCGACCTTGAGCCGCCCGCCCACGTGGTGGGTGGCGAGCTCGCGCAGATACTCCGGCGAGCGCCCGGCCAGGTCGATCCGCACGCCCGAGGCCACGTTGACCCGCTTCACGCCGGGCACGGCGCGGGCCTTGCGCATCAGCTGGATCAGGGGGCCGTGGTCGGTCCCGAGCAGCTTGCAGATCCTGGGGTGCACGCAGCTCAGCCGCTTGCAGACGGCCTCGACCTCGGGCTTGGTGCAGCGCATGCGATACATGTTCGCGGTCGGGCCGCCGATATCGCTGACCGTCCCCTTGAAGTCGGGCTCGCTCGCGATCTGCTCCAGCTCGCGCAGGACCGAGTCCTCCGAGCGGGACTGAATGATCCGCCCCTGGTGGGTCGTGATCGAGCAGAAGGTGCAGCCGCCGAAGCAGCCGCGCATGATCTGGACCGAGTGCTTGACCACCTCGAAGGCCGGGATCGGCTCGCCGTAGCGCGGGTGCGGGCGGCGCGTGAAGGGCAGGTCGTGGATCCGGTCCATGTCCTCGGTGCTGAGGGGCAGCGCCGGCGGGGTCTGGACCACGGCCCGCTTGCCGTGGGCCTGGACGAGGGTCTTGGCGTTGTGCGGGTTGCTGTTGAGGTAGATCTGCTTGGTCGCCCGCGCGAAGAGGCGCTTGTCCTCCTTGACCTGCTCGAAGCTGGGCAGGAGCTCCACGTCTGGGCCCTCGGGGCGCGGGTCCTTGGCGCCGAGGGGATAGACCAGCCCGCGCAGGTCGCGGACCGCCTCGAGGGGCTGGCCGGCCTGCAGGCGCTGCGCGACCTCGACGATCGTCGTCTCGGCCATGCCGTAGACGATCAGGTCCGCCTTGGCGTCGAGCAGGATCGAGGCGCGGACCTTCTCGCTCCAGTAGTCGAAGTGGGCCAGGCGGCGGAGCGAGGCCTCGACCGCGCCCGCGACCACGGGGACGCCCTTGTAGGCCTCGCGCGAGCGCTGGCAGTAGGCCAGCGTGGCCCGGTCGGGGCGCAGGCCGATCCGGCCGCCCGGCGAGTAGGCGTCGTCGTTGCGGACCTTCTTGTTGGCCGTGTAGTGGTTGATCATCGAGTCCATGTTTCCGGCGCCGACGCCGAAGAACAGGCGCGGCCGGCCGAACTCGCGCCAGGGCTCGCAGGAGTGCCAGTCGGGCTGCGCTAGCACGGCGACTCGGAAGCCGGCCTCCTCGAGGACTCGCCCCACCACGGCCAGGCCGAAGCTGGGGTGGTCCACGTAGGCGTCGCCCGAGACGAGCACCACGTCGACCTCGTCCCAGCCACGCTCGCTCATCTCCTGCCGGGTCATGGGCAAGGGGCGGCGCGCGGGAGCCGAGCGCGCGCGAGCGGCCGAGGGCAGGGCTCGGGGGGCGCGCTTCTTCTTGCGCTCTCTGTTGGGCTTGGTGCGTGGACTCACGGTCGCCGCAGTGTGCCAGGGCAGGCCTGCAACGACGAGGCTTAAGTCCCTCCCACACGCAACGAGCCCGCGATCTGCTGATCGCGGGCTCGTGCGCGTCGAAGAGCTATTCGCTCTCCTACTTCATGCCCCACAGGGTCACGGTGGCCTGCGGCTGGATCCGGCGCAGCCGGCGCCGGCCCGGCGTCTTGTACCAGAACACCACCTTCTTGACGATTCGCTTGTTGCCCGGCAGGTCGAGGGGCGGGCTCTTGGCGCCAGCGGCGACCAGCTTGTTGATCGTGAGCTCGGTCTCCTCGCCGTTGCCGTAGACGACCTTGAGCTTCATCAGGTGGATCTTGTTGCCGGTCACGCTCATGCGCAGCTGGCGGAAGCGCCCCTCGGCGACGGTGACGGGGATCGTGTCGCGGTCGACGTTCCAGCCGACCTTGCGCGAGCCGAGCGACTCCCACTTGCCCATGGGCGTCGCGGGCGCGGGCTTGTCGACCGGCTTCTCGGCGACCGGCTTCTTGACGGCCTCGTCGCTGCCCTCGACGCGGGCGCCGTAGAGCTGGAGCGTGGCGCGCCCGCGCTGGAGCGGCTTGCGCACGCGGCTCTTGTAGAGCAGCGTCACCTTCTTGATCACGCGCGCCGCGCCGGGGAGGTCGATCACGCGGGTCCAGCTGTTGGGCGTGAACTCCTTGCGGACCTGCACGTCGTGGACCTCGCCGTTACCGAAGTGGACCTTCACGTCCCAGATCTTGGCCGCCTGGCCGGCGATCTTGAACTTGATCCGCTTGAACACGCCCTCCTTGATCGTGACGGGGATCGTGTCCTTGTCCGCGCCGAAGTCGACCTTCTTCTGGCCGAGCAGCACCCACTCGACGGGCTTCGCCTTGACAGGCTTCTTGTCGCCGGGCTTGGCCGCGTCCGGCTGCTTGGTCGGGCCGGCCTCGCCGCCCTCACCCTGCATTCCGTAGACGCGCACACGCGCCTTCACGAGCCGCCGCGGGCCGCGGATCTTGGTCCGGTAGACCATGCGGACCTTGGTCACGTGGCGCGCGTCGCCCTTGATATCGATCGCGCGGGTGTAGCTGCCGGCGCTGATGTCCTTGCGGATCGCGACGTCCTGCTTGCCGCCGTTGGCGAAGTGCAGCTCGAGGTCCATGATGTGGACCGGGGCGCCGATCACCTGCAGGCGGATCTTCTTGAAGGTCTTCTTGACGTTGACCGGGATCACGTCCTTCTCGGCGTTGATATTGACCTTGCGCTCGCCGAGGAGCACCCAGCCCTGAGCCGAGGCCGGCGACGCCAGGCCCAAACAGATTCCGAGCGCGATTCCGACCGCGCATACGACTCGATTCATTGGATTCCCCTCTCGTTGAGCAGCCCGGTTTCCCCGATCGAGGCCCGAAATGCAAGGTCACTCGGGCACACCAACGGCTGGGGCGCTCCGCGGTTTCGCGACGCGACCCAAGTCCTGTGGATTCAGTCCTGTGGATTCAGTCCTGAGGATTCAGTCGTCCGACTGGGTCAGCGCGCCCTCGACCGCCGCCGTCAGGCCGACCCGCAGCTCGCGACGCGCGCTGGCCTCGAGCTGATCGCCGATCTCGGCCCAGTCCTCCTCGTCCAGGCAGCCGGGAGCGCGCAGGAAGCCGATCACGAACCACGAGCGCGTCGCCCCCGGGCCGAAGGCCGCGAAGCTGTCCCAGGCCCCCAGCTCCAGGAAGCCCCCCGCGACCTCGTCCCCCGAGACCTCGCTCAGGCGCCAGCGGATCGAGTAGCCGAGCTCGTAGTCCTCTCCCGGCAGGAACCAGTTGAGGGGGTCCACCGCCGGGAAGATCAGGATCGAGGACACGATCAGGGTCGCGATCTTCAGCCCGTGCAGCCCGTTCTTCTCCTTGAGCCGCACGCTGACGTCCTCGAACCACACCTCCAGCAGCCAGCGGGCGCCTCGCTGGCGGGCAGCCCCTCGCAGCTCCGCCGAGGACTCCGCCGCGTCGAGGCGCAGCACCTGCTCGAAGGCGCTGCGCGCCCCGAGCAGCTCGGCCAGCTCCTCTCGCAGCTCCTCGGAGGCCACGGAGGGGCGGTAGGGCGGCACGAAGGGCTCAGGGTCTCCCTCGGGGCCGAGGCCCCGCTCGGAGCTGGGGTCGTAGCTGACCCGAAAGGGGGCCAGGGCCAGGGCCGGCCCGCTCCGTGCAGCCGGAGGGGCGGGAAGCTGGGTCGGCGCAAAACTAGCGCAGCCGCTCGCGAGGAGGAGCAGGAGGGGGAGGAAGCTCGCCCAGAGCCGATTCCAGGGGGGCTGCGCCATGCCGTCGGATCTTCCCACGCGGAGCCGGTCCGCGCTCCTCTTGGCGGACTTGCACACCTGGGCTCCGCCCCGCTACTCTCCCAGCATGTTTCGAGGGCTCTTCATCGCCGCGTTGCTCTCCCTCCTCTCGAGCCAGGTGACTCAGGCCGGTCCGGTGCGGCTGGCGCTCTCGCCCCCTTCGCGCACCGACTCCACCCGCGACCTGATCGAGGAGGCGGAGGCGGACGCCCCCCTCGACCCGCGAACCATCGCCCTCGACTACACCAACGTCCAGCAGCCGGCCTGGGACTTCCTCCAGGGCGAGACTCCCCTCGACGCTGCCTTCCGCCCGACGGCGCCTTGGATCGACCTCACCTCCCGCCTGCTGCGCGCTCAGGCGCGCTTCGAGCCGGCCCCGACCAGCGCGGTGGCGCTCGCCAGTCGGATCCGGGCGACGCAGTGGGGCGTGGTCGAGGAGGGCAACGTGCTCGGACGCCTGCGCCGCTGGCAGCGCAAGCTCGTCCTTCGCGTGGGCTCCTTCTCGCGCAGCCAGCAAGGGCAGGTGGACCGCTGGGACGGGCTCGGCAACCCCGAGCTCGAGGGCGACACGGGCCGGACCTTCGCCCTGGCCGACGACAACCTCCACGGCGACGTGATGCTGATGGTCGGCCGGGTCGAGAACTCGACCACGCTGGCCGAGGTCATGGACGGCGGCGCGAGCGTCCTGGCCCTGAACCCCTTCCGCGAGGTCGGCGTGCAGTTCGACATGACCCTGGTCGAGGGCGTGCTGCCCGGCAAGGCCGTGCTCGTCATGCGCACCCGCGCGGCCTACCTGGGCTTCCTCGAGCAGGTCGGCGGAATCGGCGAGAGCGCCGGCGCCTCGGTCGACTCCGAGCTCGGCGTGGCCCTCGCCCTCAAGTGGTGAGCGCCCGCTAGAGCTCCCCGCGCTCTCCAGCGCTTTCCCAGATTTCGGTGGCCCGCTGCGCGGGCCTCGTCGCCTGTGGCGACATGGAATGCGCTCGGACAGGCCTGCACGTGTGGAGACGCTCTCGCACGACTCGCCCCGGCCTGTCCTCCCGATTCCAGTGCGCACCCCGTGCGCGTTCGCGCAGGCGCTCCCTCCCAAGTGCGCGAGTTACGCCGAGGCACGAGCCTTGGGTGCGGGCGTCCTCGGAAGGATCGAGGAAGGGAGATCATGGGCTACCGTTTCGCCCGCCCGGGCAGCAGCCCGGGCAGGCTGGGGAGACACCTCGTCCCACTCCGCCCCCTGGGTGGCGTGGTGAGCGTGGCGGCGCTCCTCGGCGTGCTGGGCCTGGCCGCTGGGCTGCGGGCCGCCGCCAGCGCACACGTCGCGCTGAGCAGCGACCGGATCGCGGCTCCGCCTGGGGGCTCGCTGAACCTCGACCTGCGCCTGCGCGCTGGCCTGGGCGGCGAGCTGCGCTGGGCGCCCTTCCTCAGCCAGGACGAGAGCCTGAGCGACGAGGAGCGGGTCGGCGCCTGGCGCACGCTCAGCCTCGCCAGCGGCGAAGAGCGCGCCCTGAGCGCTGCGCTTCGGCTCCCGAGCGACCTCGGCCCCGGCAGCTACCGGCTGGCCGTCGTCGTGGAGGGGCCAGGCGGCCTGGTGGCCGCGGCCGCGCGCGAGCCCCTCAGCGTGGGCGACGCGGCCAACCTGCGCGGCGAGCTGCGGCTCTCGACCCGCGCGGTCCGCCTCGGTCGCGCGCTGGGCGGCAGCCTGGTGGTCAAGAACGGCGGGCTGCGCGCGGCCGGCCCCACGCGCTGCAAGGTCTACCTCTCCCGCAACGACGCGATCACGCGCTGGGACCACGAGCTGGGCGCGCTCGACCTGCCGGGCCTCGGCGCGGGCGAGGAGCGGGTGGAGGCGATCTCCTTGCTGGTCCCCGCGGGGCTGCCGCGCGGGGACTACTACCTGGGCGCGATCCTCGACGGCCCCGACGCCCTGGCCGAGACCGAGGAGCAGGACAACGTGCTGCGCGCGCCAGGCCGGGTCAGCGTCGAGCAGAGCGCCGACGCGGACCCCGTGGCGCTCTCGCTGACCCCCGCTCAGGGCAGCGCGCAGGCCGGGGCGCGCCTCTCGGTCGGCCGCCGCGTCCGCAACGCGGGGGCGCCCATGAGCGAGCCCCTGGTCTACTCGCTGGTCCTCTCGAGCAACGACACGATCACCCGCTACGACCCCGAGCTGAGCCGCGGCAGCCTGGCCGCCCTCGACGCCGGCGAGGAGAGCGAGGCCAGCGTGGTCGTCACGATCCCCGCGGGGACCGCGCCCGGTCGCTACTGGCTGGGCCTGCGCCTCGACCCCGAGGGGAGCCTCGGCGACGACGCGGCGGGCCGGATCGCCTCGGCGCCGCTGGAGGTCCAGGCCGGCGCCAGCGCTCGCGCCCAGCTCCGACCCGTCGAGCTGCGCCCGAGCGGACGCGTCGCCGTGACGGGCGCGGAGCTGCCCCTGCGGCGCGCGATCGAGAACGAGGGCGCCGACGCGGCCCCCTTCGACTACGCGCTGGTGCTCAGCCGGGACGCCACGCTCAGCAGCGCGGACCGCGAGGTCTACCGCTACCGCTTCCTGAGCGGGCTCAGGGCGGGAGAGCGCAACGAGCGCGACCTGGAGGTGCCGCTGCCCGAGCTCCCTGCCGGCCGCTATCGCCTGGAGGCGCTGGTCGACCCCGCCGCGGAGGTCGCCGAGAGCGACGAGGACGACAACGTGCTGGCGGCGCCCGAGGAGCTGACGCTGCTGCGGATCGACGCCGAGCGCGGCGGGGCGCCTGGCTACGTTGTCTCGGCGCCGCACGAGGGCTACGACCTCTACACGGGGACCCTGGCGCGCGACCTCGCCCAGCGTCTGGGCTGGGGCCTGGTGATCGCCCACGACTTCCGCTCGGAGAGCTACGGGCACTGGTTCGACGTCAACCGCCCGACCGAGCGCCCGCACGATCAGGGCAGCTTCGGCGATCGCTTCGAGAGCGCGAGCGCGCGCCGGATCCTCGCCGTCTACGAGCGCCGCCTGCGCAGCGCCGCCGAGCGCGCCGAGGACGAGCGCCTCGACCTGGTGGTCGAGATCCACGGTCAGGGCAAGGTGGACGCGATCGAGCTCGCGACCCAGGGGATCTCGAGCGCGGCCCTGCGCCGGCTCAAGAGCCGCTACGAGCGCCTGGTCGGCGGGCTCTCGGCGAGCCAGCGGGTGCCGCTCGCGATCGACCGGCTGGACTCGAGCTACAGGGTCGGCGGCCAGACCGAGCGCTTCTACTTCCGCGCCACGGGCGCACGCACCGATGGCGCCCTGCGCTCGAGCCGCGTCAGTCGCGCCCTCCACTTCGAGCTCCCCCGCGCGGCCCGCACCCCCGCCAGCGCGCGGCGGGCCTACGCGCGCCTGCTGGCCGAGCTGCTCGACGAGACCCTGCGCGCCGAGGGCTGGTAGGTCGGGGGCTTCGCTCTCTCGCTTGCTTTCCGAGCTGGCCCGTCGCGGATCAGGGCTACCCTGGACGTGTGAACGAGCCCCTCCCCCTCGAGCCCCCGCCCGCCGAGGCCCGCGCGCGCCCCGAGCCGCGTTCGTCCGCCCGCCGCCTGCTGGGCGGGCTGGTGCTCTCCCTCGCCAGCGCGTTGAGCGTGCCGCTGGTGTTGCTGGCCTTCCTCTCCGCGCGCGTGGGAGCCCCGACCCTGCTCGCGCTCTGCCTGGCGGGCTTGGTGGCGAGCTGGTCCGCCGCGGTCGCGGCCTACGCCCGCCGGGCGAGGTTGCGTCGCGCCGCCGCCTTCCTGTTCGCGCTGGCCTGGCTGCTCCCGCTCTGGGTGACGCTCCCCGCCGCGGAGGGCCCGCCGCGCCTGGTGCGTGATCAACACCTGCCAGGTCACTCGGGCGGCGCCCCCTGGTTCGGCGGGATCCCCGAGGCCGAGCTGGTCGCGCTCGGCTCGCTCGTGGGCAGCACCCAGCGGGAGTTCGAGAGCACCGTCAAGCCGGGCCGCTTCCGCGACCACTACGCCGAGGTCGCCCGCGACCCCGCCGCCCCCCTCCGCTCCCGGACCCTCGACGCGTGGCTCTGCGAGCGCGGCCACTACGGCCTGGCGCTGCCCCCGGGCGAGGGCCGCGTCCCCGCGCTCGTGTTCCTGCACGGCAGCGCCGGTCCCTTCCACTTCTACTCGCAGACGCTGGCCCGCCCGCTGACCGAGGCCGGCTTCGTCCTGGCGCTGCCGACCTGGGGCTGGGGCGAGTGGGCCAACCCCGCCGGCGAAGCGCGGATCGCAGCCGTGCACGCCGCGCTCGCCGCCCATCCGCGCGTCGACCCCGAGCGGATCTACCTCGCCGGCCTGAGCAACGGCGCCGTCGGCGCGCTGCACGCGTTCACCCGCGCGCCGCAGAGGTGGCGCGGCTGCGCCGTGATCTCCGGCGCGCCAGGGCACGAGCTCCCCTGGGAGAACCTCGCCGGCCGCGCGCTGTGGCTGCTCAGCGGCGAGGGGGACGAGCGCATGCGCTGGTCCCGGGTCAAGGGCTTCGCGACGAAGGCTGAAGAGGCCGGCGCCGAGGTCGAGCTGGTCGGGCTCGACGCCGACCACTTCGCGCTGATGAGCCACCGCGAGGAGATCGTCCGTGCACTGGTGAAGTGGCTGCGAGCCGAGGCCTCGCGAAGCGAGGCCGAGCTCAGCGCGCCCCGCTAGGCGCGCTCACTCGTAGGGTTCGCCCTCGTCCCCCACGACACGCGCTTCGAGCGCAGCAGCAAGGCGGCGAACGAGGCGCCGATCGTCGGGCTCGGTCGTCGGTCTCGGTCGTCGGTCTCGGTCGTCGGGCTCGGTCGCCGGGCTCGGTCGTCGGGCTCGGTCGTCGGTCGTGGGTCGTCGGGCTCGGTCGCCGGGCTCGGTCGTCGGGCTCGGTCGTCGGTCG
>MDTG01162891.1_pt1 | contig 13631 bp, 14 predicted proteins | sample 811421 | NCBI WGS metagenome assembly MDTG01 (sample SAMN05326645, study PRJNA326480) | marine metagenome | isolation source: seawater | place: Pacific Ocean: South East | collected 2011 | reverse complement strand
TTGGCGCTGTTGGCAAAGATCAGCATGGCCTTGTGGGTCTGGTTGATCTGTGAACTGTCCTTGGTCGATCGTGCCGATGCACGAGCCTTTGCCAGAGCTGGCAGGAGCAGACCGATCAACAATGCGATAATTGCAATGACGACCAGCAGCTCGATGAGCGTAAAGCCTTGTCTCTTCTTCATGCTTGTGTTCTCCAAAATGTGAACATTCATTTTCAAGGGTTTGTTCCTCGGCTCAGCGGATCAGGTGATCCGTCTGGCCTTACGATTCTTCATGTTCCGATGACTCTTAAAGACGCCTCGGACTCTCCACGTCGGTCAGCAGTCCACCATCTGAAATGGTGGCCTGGAAAACAGGGTGATGCACCAACATCAGAGCATGAGCCTTTGAATGGTCTGTGAACGTGACTCCTTCTGGAGTCGTGTCCGAGAACCATTTTCTTCACAATATGTTGGCCAGAGCCTCTCAGCGTCCGGAGTCAAGATCCGAATGCTCCACCTGTCCAACTGGAATCTCCCTCAGAGTTGCTGAGAGGGGGTTCCTACGAACAGCTTGTGTCGAAAGCCTCAACCCAGGTGATGGGTTGGTGCAGTACGAAATGTCGCTGACGAGTGGAGAGGAGGTGTTGGGTGAATTCACCCGAAATATAAGAGCGGTTTCGATCTGGGTGCTTTCTGGGTCCAAAAGTCGGACCTTCTGGCATTCCGGATCTGTTATGACGATTCCTCTCGTCAACCGAAAACAGGTTGTATTGGCCTCACTGCCCGGAAAATGATCCTGTGCGCAGGGAGAACCCTCAACCAATACGTTAGAGCGCGGCATATGGATGTCAAGTTTTCAATTTTTTGGCATTTCATCTGTATGTTATCGGACATTTTTTAGGCACCCCTCTCGCCTGCAGAGGTATTGTCTGGTCATGACTGAACAGAATCCGAACCCTCTCCGCCGTCTTTCCGACCTTGGGTATTCTCTTCCGGAGGCTCCAAATCCAGTCGCCGCATACGTTCCAGCGAAGCGAGTGGGGGACTTGGTCTACGTCAGCGGTCAGATTCCCATGTCAGATGGCACGTTGATCGCCACCGGGCGTGTTCCTGATGAGGTGGATGAAGTGCTTGCCATTCGAGCGGCACGCCAATGCGCTCTGAATGGCCTTGCGGTTCTGGCCGGACACTCCTCACGTGGCCTTGAGGGTGTGGCTGAAATCATCAGAATCGGTGTCTACGTTCAATGTTCAGTCGACTTCAACGGGCAGCCTTTGATCGCCAACGGTGCGAGTGAACTCATGGAAGCCGTTTTCGGTGAGGCGGGCAGGCATGTCCGTGCCGCCGTCGGCTCGATCTCGCTTCCCCTAAATGCGCCAGTGGAAGTCGAGCTCCTGGCACGCATGCATCCTGAATGATCAGCTTCCCAGAAGGATCATAAGGATCAGAAGAAGGATGATGCTGAATGAGACCACTGAAACGGTGATCAGCAGTTTCTTCGAACCCTGGTCATTGATCGCCTGCCTCTGGGGTGCCTGCTGACGAGCCGTGCCCGTTTCCTCGCCCGGTATCGCATCGAAGCTTCCGGTCATGTTTTCGAGATTGATGCGAGTGCCGGCATGAAGAGGTCTCGTCCCTTTTGCAACCAGGTCGATGTCCTCCATCAGATCGGCAGCCGTGGAATATCGATCGCTTGGTCTTTTTTCAAGCATCATTTCGATGATCTGTGCGGCTCCAGCGGAGAGCTTGGAATTGACATGGTCCGGCGGGACGACTTCATCCTTGAGATGTCGATTCATCACCTGTGACGGGGATTTCCCGGAAAAAGGCACTCGTCCGGTCACCATGTGGTAGGCCGTCGCGCCAAGGCCGTAGATGTCTGCCTCAGGGCCAATTTTCACTCGTCCGCGAATCTGTTCGGGGCTGATGTAGAAAGGGGTTCCGTAGGCCCTGCCCGCCTCGGCCTCCGCGACTGCATGGTCGCTCAGGGCTCTGGCCAGGCCAAGGTCGGCAAGTTTCACCGTGCCATCCGATGCAAGCATGATGTTCTTGGGTTTGATGTCACGGTGGACGAAACCGCGTTCATGGGCATGCCTCAGCGCCGAGGCGACCTGTCTGAGAATGTTCAGCGCGGTGGCCTCGTCCAGATGCCTGTCTCTCGTGATCGCGTCGTAGAGGGTCTCTCCATCGACGTATTCCATCACGAAATAATGGTGCTCTCCCGCCTGACCCACGTCGTAGGCTTGCACGATGTTCTGGTCGTTCAGCTTCGCAGCTGCCCGGCCTTCACGATAGAACCGTTCGATGAAGGACTCGTTGTCAGAGAAACGCTTCGGCAGGATCTTGATCGCCACAAGGCGGTCAAGGCTGATCTGCCTGGCGAGGAAGACCGTTGCCATGGCACCGGCTCCAAGTTTTCGAAGGATCTTGTAGCCGGGGATCTGTTGGCTGTTTCGATCGGTTTCAAACTCGGTTCGAACGCGGTCCAGCTGCCTTCGGGTGATCATTTCCGAATCAAGAAGCACCTCGGCGATGGACAGCGAAGGGTCGAGTTTTCTTCTCTGGTCTGCCAGATCCAGAGCCTCATCGAGCTCGTCATTGGTGACGAGGCCGCGCTCGACCACGATCTTCCCCACAACGGTGTCGAATCCAAGTCCCGTTCTTGAGCCATCCGAGGCATCATCCTTTGCAGGTGACGCATCGCCCTCAGGGGTTGATTTCCCCTCTTTCAGGTCTTCCTCGTTTGATTTGCTGTCAGGCTCTGTCACTCTGCTGGTGAGTCCGTAGTTGGGTTTTCTGGCATCTTGGCGGGGGGTTGGTGTCGTGCGCTCTCAGGAACTATGGTCGGATCCTCCTTGGACGTCAAGGAAGCGAGCCTGTTCACCTTCCTTATATACTTCGTGCTGGAGATACCGTCGGATCCATCTCTTCTCAGGTGGAGCGAGCCCAGGCCATGTCGGAACCATCACCCAGATCCGTCCTACTTGTTCGACCCAGTGCATTGGGGGACGTCTGTCGCAGTGTTCCCGTGCTGGCGGCCATGAGGGGAATCTGGCCTGAAGCTCGTCTCGGTTGGCTTGTTCAGTCGGAGTTCACGGATGCGATTCGAGCGCACCCCGATCTCGATGAAATCATCCCGTTTCCAAGATCTCGCTTCCGAGGTGCCTGGAAGTCACCTCGCAAGATGACACAGCTGCTCAAGTTCATGGGCTTTCTTCGGAGATCCGAGTGGGACATGGTCATCGATTGTCAAGGGTTGGCTCGCAGTGCGCTTTTCGCTCGCCTGACCCGCTCGAGGACTCGCACCGGGTTCTCGGGGGCTGATGAGGCTGCCTGGATCCACTACACCAATCGTGTCAGTGTCGATGAGACGCATGCCGTCGATCGGATGATGGGTCTGCTCGAGTCTTCGGTGGATGCCCGGAATCCCGACATGCGGTTGTACACCCCAGACAACGATGTTCGGTGGTGGAATCTCAACCCCGGTCGGCCCAATACCTATGTGGTCTTCGCACCAAAGAGTCGCTGGGCAAGCAAGGAGTGGCCCGGCGAACGATGGGTCGAACTTGCCGAAGACCTTTCATTGTCAGCTGCTGCAGATGTGATCCTCACTGGAAGTGCCGGCGAGCGTGAAGCCGTCGACCGGCTGGCTCATGACATGAATTCAAAGGGCGTTCATGCGATTTCGCTGGCGGGTCGTACGTCAATCGGACAGACCATGGCGGTCATCGAAAAGGCTTCGCTGGTCGTTGCAAACGATTCCGCGCCGATGCACATGGCGGTGGGTTTCGGTCGACCGCTTGTCGGGCTCTTCGGTCCGACGGATCCCTCCGAAGTCGGTCCCTACGGACGAAGCGATGCCGTGATCCGGCCTCGCGGAGCTCTTGGGAAAGGACGGGACTATCGAATGCCCTCCGAACAGTCCGGCTCCATGGCCGACATCGAGGTTGCGGAAGTGCTCGAGGCCGCGATCAGGCAGATGGAAGGCCGGCGATGAGAAAGCTCTGGCTCGCCAGTTCATCTCCCAGACGACGCATGCTCTTGGAGGAGTCCGGCTTTCTTCCCGAGTGCGTTTCCAGCGATCTCGATGACGACCTTCTCAGGATAACCGAGCACAATGTTCTTGCGACATGTGCCGCACGCGCATGGTTCAAGGCCGAATCGGTTCATGCGCTTCTCAGTGCAAGAGCGGCTACCCGAATCTCGGATGACCCCGGGGTGCTCATCGCAGCGGACACCCTCTGTGATCTGGATGGTGTGCCACTCGGCAAGCCCTCGACTGCTGATGACGCTGAGAGAATGATCCGTTCCTTGATGTCACGGACGCATCGCACCGTCACCGGGGTCGCCATTCTCGACCGCTCTTCCATGAAGCGCTCGATTTGGTGTGATGTGGCGCAGGTCGAATTGGGCGCGCTCTCGGAGGATGTGCTGGCGTCCTATCTGGAATCCGGCGAGTGGGCAGGCAAGTCTGGTGGATACAACCTCGCGGATCGAGTCAAGGCGGGTTGGCCTGTCGCCTGTCATGGCGATCCTGCGACCGTCATGGGGCTGCCCATCAAGCGTCTCGTTTCCGAACTCAAGCCGTTCATGCATGAGGTGCCTTCTTCATGATCGCTTCGCTGGACATGTCTCCTCTTCTCTCGATCGGCATCGGTGTCGTGCTGGTGATCTCCTGTGTCTGGTATTGGCATCAGCTTGGAGACATCGAAGTCCGTCGGTCCACAAGGGGCCTGCGACGGAGTTCCCTGGTCTTCGCGGTGCTCGCGGTGGTTGCGCTTGTACGCGCAGCTTCGTTCATCGATTACGAATCACACCCGGGCCTGTACATCGAAGCATGGCTTGCCGCGGTCGCCCTCATCTTTCTCGTGGTGGTTTTCGTGGCCTTGGACGTCTTCAACAGTTTCAGAATCCAACGAAGAGAACTTGAAAACGAAGCATTGGGCAACGCTTCCAGGCTCGCAAGTCAGCTCAAGGATGTGATCGATGCACCCGGCGGTGCTTCTGGCGACGGAAATGGGGGGGATGATGGGTGACCAGAATGGCCCGCTGCCCGAGATTCTGACTCCACTCGCATGGTGTGCTGCCCGCGTCTACGGAGCGGGCGCACGTTACGTCGATCGAAGACATCGTCTTCGTGGTGCCACACGTGTCCCCGTTCCGGTGATCTCCGTCGGAAATCTCACAGTCGGGGGGACCGGCAAGACTCCTTTCACGAAACGCCTCGCCGAGTCGATCATTGCGGCGGGTGGCAGACCTGCGATCGCCTTGCGGGGGTATCGTGCGAAATCGACTGGTGGTTCCGATGAAGCTCGTGAATATCGAGACAGCCTTCCCGATGTTCCCGTACTGGTGGGCGCCGACAGGATCGGCTCGATTGTGACTGCGCTCGAGGCAAGCCCCGGTTCGTTCGATTGCGTGCTTCTCGATGACGGTTTCCAGCATCGGAGGCTTCATCGAGATCTGGACATCGCACTGGTTGATTCAAGTCGGCCAGGTCTCTTCGGCGACCTGCTACCCAATGGCTGGTTGCGGGAGCCCGCCTGCGCACTTTCGCGTGCCGATTGCGTGGTTCTCACCAATCACACGGGTGAGGTGGTATCCGAACCTCTCGATGACCTGCTTCGGCGGATTGCTCCCGGAACTCCAGACATTCGTTGTCATCATGCATGGTCGGAGGTCCTGGTCCATGGACCCGCCGGCGTCCGCTCGCTGGCTCCTGGTGATGCCGCCCTGCAGAATCAAAATGTCCTTGTCGTCAGTGGTCTGGGCAACCCTGAGGCCCTGATCCGATCCGTGACCAGTCACGGATTCACGGTCACACATCATCTCCGCCAACGGGATCATGCTGCCTACACGGATGCCGATGGCCGGAATTTCGTCGAACAGGCATCCTGCTCCGATGCCATATTGACCACACCGAAGGATTGGGTGAAATTACGTGACCTGGGGTCCATGCAGAGCAGCACAGTGCCTGTATTGGTCCCTCAGGTGCGAATCGAGTTCAGTTCCGGGGATTCGGAACTCTCTGGAAAGCTCTCGGAAGCGTGTGGACGTCCGATCGCGCTGTAGACTCTTCACGCATGAGCACTGAACCGAACAAGTTCGTAAGACTGCATGACTCTCTCGAGGCCTTCGATTCATTCGAAGTGGTACTCGTGGGCGACTTCATGCTTGATCAGCAGATCCGAGGTGCGGCGGAGCGCCTGAGTCCCGAGGCGCCGATTCCAATTCTTCGTGCCACCTCGCACCGTGATGTGACCAGTGCGCCCGGTGGTTCGGGGAACGTCGCAAGCTGCCTCTCGGCCCTGGGCGCCAGCGTTCGTTGTTTCGGCGTCGTGGGAGATGATCCTGAAGCCCAGCTTCTGACCACGATGCTTGTAGATGAAGGGTGTGATGTCAGCGGATTCGTGGTCGATTCCCATCGGCCCACCACGGTAAAAAGAAGCCTTGTCGGGCTTGCCCAGCATCGGCATCCACAGAAGATGTTCCGGCTTGATTTCGAATCCTCCGAACCCATCTCGGAGGCGGTCTCCTCGGAGCTGATCCAAAAAATTCAGGTCGCTCTCGAGACGGCTTCGATCGTCTGCATCGAAGACTATGCCAAGGGCGTCTGTTCCGAAGCGGTCTGTCAGGCCGTCATCGAGGCCGCCCGTCAGCGTGATATTCCAGTGCTCGTGGATCCTGCATCGATCAAAAGCTATGAGCGCTACTCGGGAGCCAGTCTCATCACCCCCAATCGAAGTGAGGCCGAACTTGCGACCGGGTCGCCTGCTCGAGCCTCCGACGAAGATGGTGTTGCACAGGGCAAGGCGCTCGCCGCCTCACTGCTGGAGAACACCAACATCGATTCCGTGGCGGTGACCATCGACAAGGATGGTGCGATCGTCGCGACTCGAGGTGAGGCGTTCCTTCACGTACCGACGCGAGCCAGAAACGTATACGACGTCACTGGTGCTGGGGACATGGTGCTTGCCGCGCTTGCCGCGTGTCTCGCGCATGATCTGAGTCTCGAAGACTCGATGCAGATCGCGAATGTCGCAGCCGGTCTTGAGGTCGAGACCTTCGGTGTGCGTCCAATTCCGCTCGGTGAGATTCGAAAGTCACTCGTTCTCGAGTCAGGGCAGGGCTGCCCTCCATTGTTGGAACTTTCCGAACTCGTCGAGGAACTTTCCCGACATCGGAGCGAGGGACGCAGAGTGGTTCTCACCAACGGTTGCTTCGATGTCATTCATGCAGGACATGTCGCCTACCTTCGTGATGCGCGACGTGCAGGCGATGTCCTGGTGGTCGGGGTCAATTCGGACGCCCAGGTCCGGGCCTTGAAGGGTGAATCACGACCGATCTTCGATCAGGCCGAACGTGTCGAGATCCTCGGTGAATTGAAGTGTGTCGATCATCTGGTGATTTTCGAAGAACATACGGCTCACGAGCTCATCCGCTCCGTCATGCCCGACGTCTATGTGAAGGGCGGCGATTACGAGGCCAGCGAGATCGTTGAGTTCGATCTGCTCAACGAGTTGGGCATCGAAGTCCAGGTGCTTGCTCATCGTCCCGGTCTTGGTTCCTCGGCGCTCATCGACCGAATACGCACCGAATCCGAGTGACACTCGTTTTCGGACCATGTCTGTCGTGTTCTCAGCCCTGTTTTCGAGGATGAATCGGAAGTTGTCGCAGGACTTCCTTTGCGTTGCGGTTTTTCGTGTCATTCTTGATGAGTCCGCTTCATGACTCTGAACCGGATGCAGTTCGCCCACAATCGGAGACTTGAACAATGCCTGCTTTCGACGCATATCGCTTCTTTCTATCGCGATGTGTCATGCCCGCCTTCCTGGTCATCCTCACTGCTTTCGGAGCGGTTGGCTGCACCTCGGGCAGTTCCACACAGACCGACAGTCGAATGGTTCCATCGGTACGTGGGTTCGTTCTACCCGGTGATGACTCTCGTGCCGCCCAGATGATGGCCGGACTGGCTCAGCCCGGTTCCGACTTCGGTCCTTTCGCCGGTCGAAGCGATGGCAAGATCGGCCTTGATCCCACGGCAGGTGAGAAATTCGAGGATCGATACGAGCGTCGAATTCTCGATCGTCAGTTCACCTCACTTGGGCGCCCTTTCAACGTCTATCAGGACTCCACGAGATCGATTTCCAGCATGTCGAGGTAAACGTTCGATTGACTTTGGGAATCTACGCTTGACACCTCGCAGTACATCAGCCGATACTGAGATTGTTGGTCTGGATTTCGATCCCGACGGGGACATGGTGGCGGCCACCGCCCAGTCGTTTCGCAAATCGGAAATCACAAGGCCAGCTGTTTAGCAGTTCCATAAAATGCACTGCGATAGAAGCTCAAGGGGCTCTGATGGCTACGACAACAAAAAAAGATCTCATCGACCGCATCGCTGACACCACTCAGCAGAGACGTTCCGACGTCAAGCGAACCGTTCAGGCATTCCTCGATCAGGTGATCGATGAACTCGGTCAGGGGAACAGACTTGAGTTCCGTGATTTCGGTGTGTTTGAAATCAAGGAACGTGCTCCACGAATGGCTCAGAATCCGAAGACACTCGAACGTGTTCACGTTCCAGCCCGAAAGACTGTGAAATTCAAGGTCGGACGGTTGATGCGCGAAACCCTCGAAGAACACGAAATTGATTCGCCTCAGATCGTGGTCGAGCTCAAGTCTGACGATTCCGTTCCCGTCACAACTCCGACTTCACACGTCTGAGGCCTGTCGCCCCTGGCACCTGAGTTGTCCACAGGATGGTCATGACGGACCCACTTCGTAGTGGAAGAGCTGTCATCTTCGTCAGAACCCATGACCGAACTGGTCTCCTGTCTGCATATGACTATCGGCGACACCAATCCATCATCCTCAGCAGCCGCTTCCGAAGGACCTCAACGAAAGTCCACGGGAGACCGCGAGCCCTCCGGTATCGGTGGTCGGGATCTGTCGAGGCTGATCGAGGCATTGCCACCCCATGCTCCCGGTGCGGAAATGAGTCTTCTTGGAGCGATGCTCTGGGACCACACCGTCATTCCCGAAGTCATTGGCATCGTCTCCTCTGGAGCTGATTTCTACCGAGCATCACATCAGGTCCTCTTTCAGACGATGGTCGAGCTCTACGACAAGAATGGTTCCCTCGACGGGGAGCAGTTGACTCAGCGGCTCAGTGATGATGGCGTCCTGGACGAGGTCGGTGGCGTCGATTACCTGGTCACACTCGCGGAGAGCGTTCCCAGCGCTTCGAATGCTCCCTATTACGCTCGCATCGTTCGTGAGAAAGCGACTCTCCGGGAACTGATCGAAGCTTCAGGTACGACGCTGATGGAGGCTCACACCAGCTCGGAAGAAGCGCACCTCGTTCTGGAGCAAGCGGAGCAACGCATCTTCAAGATCGCTCAGAAGCGCGAGCATGCGTCTTCCCAGGATCTCGGTTCGCTTCTCGATGAGGCCATCAAGGCGATCGAAGAGAACGACGGACAGACGATGGGCGGGCTCCCGTCAGGCTTCAAGGGGCTCGATGAACTCACCAATGGTCTTCAGGCAGGCGAGATGCTGATCCTTGCCGCGCGTCCATCCATGGGCAAGACGGCCGTCGCCCTGAACATCGTCGAGCATGCCGCCATGGCGGGAAATGCCTGCGCGTTCTTCTCTCTGGAAATGGGTCGCCATCAATTGGTTCAGAGACTGATCTGCGCCCGTGGAGGGATCGACTCTCAGCGACTTCGTCGAAACATGTTGCGGGCGGAGGATTTCTCCAAGATATTCGCCGCATGCGAGGAACTGAAGAAAGCCCCGTTGTACATCGATGACACACCCGGTCTTTCACTCCTCCAGCTACGCTCCAAGGCGCGACGCATGAAGGAGCGCTACGGAATCAAATTCCTCGTGATCGACTATCTCCAGCTCATGAATTCAGGAACACGAAGTGAGAGCCGGCAGCTGGAGGTTTCCGAGATGAGCCGTGGCGTGAAGGCGATGGCTCGTGAACTCGATGTCCCCGTCCTGTGTCTCAGCCAGTTGAATCGTGCCGCCGAGCAGCGTGAAGGCCATCGTCCTCGCATGAGTGATCTTCGTGAGTCAGGTTCGATCGAACAGGATGCGGACGTCGTGATGATGCTCCATCGCGAAGAGTACTACTACCGTCATGATCCCGACTGGCTGGTTGCCAATCCTGAAAAAGCAGGCATGGGTGAGATCATCATCGCCAAACAGCGAAACGGTCCCACCGGAACCGTTCAGCTGGTCTGGGACGGCGCTTCCACGAAGTACAAGGATCTCTCCGAGCTCACTTCGGATCAGGATTTCTCTCAGGGTGCTTCGAACGATTACGGGGTCTGAGACCGATCTCTCGCGAATCTTGGGCTGGAGATCACGGAGTCGAACTCATCGGTTTGAGGCCTGATATCTGGGTGTGGCGTTAGCGGGGGGTCTTTTTCCAACTCACCTCTCCCTAGTTTCTCGCTTGAGGGGCGGAAGGGCCGATGAGCAACCGGGCCACACACTGTTGGTAGGCCCACCAAGTCGTGAGCTTCTCGAACCCTAACGGCGCCTTCCATGGACTCTGAAGAATCCCAAGAGACAATCGAAGTGCTTCGTCTCGCTGCTGAGGGTGACCAGAATGCCTGGCGTCTCATCATTGAACGCTTCGGGCCTCGGGTCTTCGGCCTTTTGCGGGCACAGTGTGGTGACTCCGAGCTTGCTGAAGAACTCACTCAGTCCACCTTCTGTACCGTCGCTCAGAAGTTGCACAGCTACAACGAGTTCGGTCGTTTCGAGGCCTGGGTTTTTCGCATTGGAATGAATCGACTCCGCGATGAGATGAGACGTCGCAAACGTCAGGCCACGCCCATGGAGAGCCCGATTCTGACTGGCATGGCCGGCCCAAGCGAGGCACCACAGTCGCCCTATGATGCGTCTGATAAAAAGCGTCTTTTCGAGGCTTTGGAAGAGTTGAGTGCCCCTGATCGTCACATAATCGACCTTCGGCACACAGCCTCCATGAGCTTCAAGCAGATCAGTGATCTGCTTGATGAGCCAGTAGGCACTCTTCTGGCACGTCACCACCGCGCTTTGAAGAAGTTAAAGCAGTTGATGGATTCCAGTCAGGAATCCTCTGCAAACGGCGAAAAAGAGGATCTTTGATGCAATCCAAGGGACAAGAGGGCGTTCGTTTCGTGCCAAGATTCTTTTCCGCAAGGGCTTTGGTGCCCAGGCAGATTGGTTGAAGACGTGATCCATCCCGATGATAAAACTCACCTCGACTCGACCGAATTGGAAGAGCTTGCCTCCATGCTGGATCAGCGTGGGGATGTTCTTCGTGATTCCGACGGTCTCGAGTCCCGCCTTTTCGCGGCATCATGCGAGCTCATTTCTCAGCCGAAGACGCTTTCGTTTCCGAAGCGTTTCACGCGCATCGCAATGGCTGCATGCATTCTCATTGCATGCGCCGTGAGTGTTCGCCTGTTCATGGAAATGCCCGGAGCCATTCCTTCGAATGAATCCGTCGACTTCGCAAGCACGTTCGATACCGAGGTCATCGATGAGATTCGTTTCACCTCCACCGGAGATCGTGACAGTCTGGTTCTCAGCATTCTGGAGGCGAGAGCGGACACCGGATTCTCCGATGCAGATCTTCTTGAGACCAACGATCCCGTCTCGATCGCATTCGCGCCTATCCTCGGGTCCGGTGGTTTCGGCATCGACGATCTCGCAACGGAGATCGAATCCATCGAAGGAAACATGGGTCGTTAGACGTATTCATGCAATTCGCCTCGCGAGAGGTTTTCGAGTCCTCATCGAGAAACAAAATGATTCGACTGCTCATTTCATTTCTACTCGTCTTCGGCGCAATGGCTCATGAATGCAGCGTCCATGCCCAGGATGATTCTGGCGCAGGTGATGTCGATTCCTCCTCCAAGGAGGTCAGGCCTGACAGAGGGCATAGAACATCACCGCCACACATGAGGTCGCCAGACGAAAGACGTGGCGGGGGGCGTGCCATGCGCCGCATGACCAATCCCAGCGAAGCCGACATCGACAGTTTCATACTCGTCGCTTCGGACATCAAGCCCATGTGGAAAGAGTCTCTGGGCTCCCTTCGTGCGGAAGATCCTGCCAGGTTTCAGGAAACTCTCAGAGGTATGGGGCGGAGAATCTGGTACCTGGTCGAGTTGAAGGCTCAGAATCCCAGCCTCTACAAGCTGAGAATCGAGGAAATCAAGAACGACGAGCAGCTCTGGAAACTCGCTGCGGCCCATCGCGAAGAAGTGGATCTTGGTGAAAGCGAAAGCGCGAACCAGATCCTCGTGCGCTTGAAGGAACTCGCTCTGATTCAAGTGGATCTCAAACTTCGTGTCCGTGCGGAGGAACTGGCTGCAATGGCCAGTGCTCTGGAAAGACTTCGTGGCGAGGTTCTCATGGACCTCGAGCAGAGACAGGCCAGAGCGGATCAACTCGTCGAGCATCTCCTTTCCGGAAAGAGACCTCCCGCACTCATCCACCGGAGAGATGAGATTCGGCAGTTGATGGAATCCTCATCCGGTCCTCCCCCGCGCTCGAAGGATGATTGATCACTGCCTCGACGAGGCAGCCGATCCCAATCCCTGCGATTCGATACACTCCGGTCGATGTTTTCACCGAACACACCACCCCGCGCTCGCAGAGGTGCCTCACGCACGGGCGTGATTGGCTCCCTCATCCTTCTCGTCATCATGTTCGGATCGATTCTTTCGATTCCATGGACCTTCGGGATCATCGACAACGGGGGCATACCCAGTCGTCGTTATGAAGCCTCCAATCTGCAGCTGGCCTTGTATCCACCAGTCTGGTGGCACACCTCCGCCGCTCAGGATGAAATGCTTGAAGTACAGGAGGACTCTGGAGCGTACGTCCCCGGTCGAATTCTTGGTACCGATCGTCTCGGGCGTGATTTCTTCGCCCGCTGTCTCGCAGGCGGCGGCATCAGTCTGGGCATTGGTTTCTGCGCAGCTCTGCTTTCAGTTGTGATCGGTACCCTTTATGGGGCGATGGCAGGCTGGGCCGGTGGGCGTCTCGATGCCTTGCTCATGCGTCTGGTCGATATCCTCTTCGGCCTCCCATACATCCTCCTTGTGGTCCTCTTGTCCGTGGCCGTCGATGGCTATCTCCAATCAAGGGCGGCTGAAATGGGTGAGGCGGGGCGTCAATTCGTCAATGTTCTGACCCTGCTGGCGGCGATCGGGGCTGTGAGCTGGCTGGCCATGGCCAGGGTCATCCGAGGGCAGGTCCTGAGTCTGCGTGAGCAGCCCTTCATGGAAGCCTCGAGGGCCGTTGGAGTGCCTTTGAAGCGCCAGTTCGTCCGGCATCTCCTCCCGAACCTGATGGGCCCCATCATCGTTTATGCGACTCTGGCGGTCCCTGCGGCGATTCTGTCCGAGAGCTTTCTCAGTTTTCTCGGTATTGGCGTGAAGGACCCGCTTCCAAGCTGGGGAAATCTGGCCTCCAGTGGGCTTTCTGAACTGAATACGGTGAAGAGTCATTGGTGGCTTCTTTTCTGGCCCTGCCTTCTGATCGGAACTTCACTGCTCGCTCTGAACTTCGTGGGGGATCATCTCAAGGAGAAGTTTGATCCTATTCGCGCCAGCGTTTAGCCTGTGTGATCTTCAG
>MDTG01093876.1_pt1 | contig 13632 bp, 12 predicted proteins | sample 811421 | NCBI WGS metagenome assembly MDTG01 (sample SAMN05326645, study PRJNA326480) | marine metagenome | isolation source: seawater | place: Pacific Ocean: South East | collected 2011 | reverse complement strand
GCTATCGATGGCGCTTATATCATCAAAAGAACTGTTAAGATCTATTTCTATAATTGATGATATGTTTGCAAGATTTTCAGTCCCAAATATTTCTCCGTCAACAAGTAAAGCGGGTCTAGGAATAGGAGGACCCAAATCTAAGCTTGTAAATGACCAGTTAGTTTCGACAGAATTACCTACTGAGTCCGAGATTGAAAGATGAACCCAACGAATTGCGAGATTTCTTTCTTTGTGTCTTTCTTCTATACTCATATGCATCCCGTTTATGTTATCAGTTTGTGGCCAAAACTCAGCGAAAAATAGCCTATCGTCCGATTCTCTTATCCATCCTTGGCTTCTGTTTGAGGTCAGAATTATTGAAACCTTTTCACCATTATTGTCTACTGCTGTGATGTCTATAATCAGGGTACTCGTTGCATTTACGGACACATCCAAAGAACTCATTGAGTGATTTATTTGGGCCCAATATTGAGGGTGATCTTCGAGTAGAATTATATCCCATTCAGGAGCAGTCCCATCCAATATTAAATTACGCTCGATAGATCCAATAGCCCCATGTGAGTCTATACATTCTCCAATTATCTGAATTTGATCACCTTCTGAAAATATTTCAGCATCTGTAGAAAAATTCAGATATTTTCCTTCAATTAAGGAGAACCCTCTCTTATCTGTCATCCGCCATCTTTCTTCGGTATTTTCCTGAACAGAGTCTTCGCATGATAAATTTAGGCTAGGGTTTCCACCGAGAATAACGTAACTTTCAGTCGCTCCAACACTGGAAATCGATGGAATAGGTGGGTCATTTTTTTCAATATTCAGTACAACCTCCCCTGTGACCGTTAATGCACTTCGATTTACGAAAATACTCTCTCCATGCGATAATATAATTTCTGACTGAGGAGAATGTCTGAGTTCCCACTCTTGGGACAAATCAATTGTCAAATTTGCGGAATCTCGGATATCGCCCCTGAATGGAATTTTAAGTATCTGAATATCTGAATCGGAACTATTTCCAATTAAATTTCCAGTTTCGTCCCACCCCCATGAAAAACCGTCAGAAAACACGCTTCCTGTTGCTGGATTAATGTGTGCTCCGGAGGGATAAATTGTTTCGGTTGCCACCATATTTTCTCCGTTTAGTATGCAACAGCCTGAATTTCCGGCATCTCGCCAACCTAGTGATTCAAGTCTTTCAGAGAATTTTTCCGATTCACTGACATTTACAAAACCATCCCAATTTCCAATAAATTTGTCAATTTGGAACATAATTCCAAGATTAGATGATGGGAACATTGGATGGCCTACGTGAGTAGGAAGCCTAATGTTTGCCGACCATTCAGCAAATTGCGCGAATTGATAATTGGGGTTTTCTTCCTCAAAATCTAGCTCCGTTACAGAGTCAGGAAGAACCATAGAAATTGGACTGCTCGAAAGCCAAGCGTCTAGTGATTCGAATAATCCATCATCAAACGAATGAGGTTGGGTTTCTGGCATTCCATCGATCAACCTTGACAAATGCCACTCCCCACTTTCAATCCTAGGTAAATGATGATCCAAAGTGCCTGAGACAAAAAACAAATCTTCCCACCCACTAGGGGAATGCTGTGCTAAAATCGCACCTTCCCACCCAGAGTCTTGTGCCATTATTCGCAAGGTCCCTTGAGTAGGAGGCCATTTATCTCCCAAACCGCAATCCAAACTAACACTATTTTCACAATTTACAGATAAAAGATTTCTAGTGTTGACTCCATTTTCGTCAGTATAATTTGTTTCAATCCACCCCTCTCCTTCAGGGAGAGTGACGGGTCCATCTCTAAGAATCCATTCAAGACTTTCTTTTCCAAAATATTTCCAGGAATTAATTTCGGAGGAATTAAATTCGAATGTAGTTGAAATATTTGCTTTGATGACAGTGATCTCTGAGGGATTAGGAATGATAGTTGGAAGATATCCAAAATATGTTGTGTTATTTCTGCTTCTGATCTCTGGACGAATCGGCTCTGAATTATCTAGGCTTACTTGTATGATGGTTCCGTTGGTGGTTTCTTGATGAATAATGCGTCCTGACCAAGGATCTATTATTCTAACATCTGATTGTGATGGAACAGTAAGTGGTTCCCAATTTCCATTAGTCCAATATCCTAATTCGATCTGTATTACTGTTTCTTCATTCTCGTCTGCCATTGCGATAGGCACAGACATCAAAATTAATATTGTAATTACTACTACTACACTGAAACGAATGGGTTTCACCCCCAACGTTTTCCATCATCATGGATTATGGTAGATCCTTGATTATCGATTAATAGAGGAAGGATTTTTTGGTTTGGATTCAAAGAACTGGCTAACCTTTGTTTCATTTCTGAATCTCCATGTACTAGGAAAAATCCTCCTCCACCTGCACCGAGTAATTTAGCTCCTGTTGCTCCCGCCTCCATTAATTGGTCATGTAGATTATCCAGTAATTCGCCGGTAATCCCGTCTACAAGCGTTCTTTTGATTTGCCATGATTCTTCTAGCAACCTACCAACTTCATCAAGTCGACCATCTTCTAATGCTGATCTTACCTGAAATGCTAGGATTCTTAATGTCGATAATTCGTCCATTCTCTCAGGTGTCATTTCTTTTTGCTTTGAAAGTACGGAATTTGCTGAGCGAGTGATTCCGGTATATACCAGTGAAAATTCGTTTTCTATTCTTTTTTTGGCGTTTTCTGAAAGATTCAGAGGATCTATGCTTACGGAACCATCTGGAAGAAAGCCGATAGTGTTTACACCCCCAATTGCGGCTGCGTATTGGTCTTGTTTTCCAATGGGCTGTCCCAGTACATCAATTTCTATTCTACAGGCTTCTTCTGCAAGTTCTTCGGCCGACATTGGGTTACCGGCGAGGGATGACAGAGCATTGAGTAGGCCAATGGTTACAGCAGAAGAAGATCCCAATCCCGTTCCCCTTGATGGAATATCTGCGATTGATGTAATTTCGATTCCGGATGTTACTCCTGTAGATCTCATAGCTTCCCGAACTAGTTCATGTTGAATCTGGTTAATGTTGTCGACAAATTCTAAAGAAGAATATGAAACTCTGATTGAATTATCAAATCTAGGATTTACTGTAATATACAGATAACGAGCCATTGCCAAGGAAGTTACTGCTCCACCATCGGGATGATTCTTGTAGAATGCTGCAAGGTCACTTCCGCCTCCGCAGAAGGATGCTCGTACTGGTGTCCTACTAATCAGCATGGTTCTGGGACCCAGTCCCCTCACATCAAGCCGACGGAGTGCCGTGAAGAAACATGGCGATTCAACGGGAAGGAATATGGTCGAAGTTCGCCCCCTTCGGAGAAGGGGACGAGCATGAGTGGCCTAATCACTGTTGATGACCTAACGAACGAAGAGATACTGTCTATACTTGATGATGCAGAAAGAATGCTACCTATAGCCAGAGGTGAGATACATTTTCCTATCCTTGCAGGGAAGGTTTTAGCTAATCTTTTCTTTGAACCATCTACACGAACGAGAATGTCATTCGAAACTGCAATGAAGCGACTTGGAGGTTCAGTCTTGAACCTGGGCGATGTCGCCAATTCATCGGTTGTGAAAGGGGAAACGTTGTATGATACAATGCAGATGATGGACGGATATGCAGATATTGCAGTCATTCGTCATCCTCGACAAGGGGCAGCACGCTATTCTTCCGATGCAGTGAAAATCCCTGTCATCAATGCGGGAGATGGAGCAGGACATCATCCAACACAGACACTTCTGGACCTGTTTACGATTCGCTCGTGTCATGGTACATTGGAGGGGCTAAACGTTGCTCTTGTGGGAGATTTACGTTATGGTCGAACAGTTCACAGTTTATCAGAAGCACTCGCTCGTTTTGGGTGCTCTCTGACTTTTATATCTCCTACTTCTTTGAGTATGCCTGAAGAAATAATTTCTGACCTTCGTGGCTCAGGAGTATCTATTGTAGAAACTGAAGATTTACATGGATCAATCGAGAAACTCGACGTAATCTATATGACAAGGATTCAGAAAGAGAGATTTCCAGATGAAGATGAATATCACAAAGTTGCAGGAATCTTCAAATTAAACAGGTCTGATTTGGGTTCAGCAAAGAAGAATATGATAATCATGCATCCGCTACCTCGCGTTGATGAGATTTCTGCTGACGTGGACTCAACTGTTCATGCTAAGTACTTTGAACAAGCTTTCTTCGGCGTCGTGGCCCGAATGTCATTATTGTGTAGGTTACTTGGTATTGAAGTTCCAGAGGTGGTGAGTCAATGAGTGAAGAAGGGATGCGCAGGGTAACAGCAATTCAGAACGGGACAGTAATTGATCATGTTCCCGCTGGGTCAGCATTGAAGGTATTAGGGATGTTGGGATTGCTGGATAGTCGCAGCACTCCGATTTCATTGGTAATGAATGTCCCAAGTAAGAAATTAGATAGAAAGGATGTAATGAAAGTAGAGGATAGAGAATTAACCCAAGAGGAACTTGATAGATTAGCAATAATTGCTCCTAATGCATCGGTAGGAATTATTCGAGACTACAGGGTAGCTGAGAAAAGATCGGTTACACTTGGTACAGAATTAAGGGATTTAGCACGTTGTTCATTTTCTAATTGTATCACCACTAACCCACGCGAACCTCTTCCTCATAGGATATTAGTTCACTCAACTAGTCCTCTCGAACTTCGATGTGCGTATTGTGGTAAGACCCAATCTGCAGATGATATCGTTAATCATTTAATTTGATTATTTATGGAATATTTATACAATTGGTGAAAACATGAGAGGGGAATCAACCGGTAATCGCGTTCCTCGTTTAGCCATTATAGCAGGGGCAACAGGAACTGGGAAATCCACGCTGGCTCATTTGATTGCCCATGAACTTGATTTTAGTCGATGTGTTTCAACTGATACAATTCGAGAAGTACTGCGTTGTAATACTTCTATTACTGAATCCCCTGCATTACATCGTTCCTCTTATTCAAAGGGTCAGACTGGAGACCCAGTGAATGATTGGTTAGATGCTTCAGACGCTGTTGAAAGTGGAATAGATGCAGTCATAGATAGGGCAAGAGCACAGGGTGTAGATTTAGTAATCGAAGGTGTACATATAATTCCAAAATCATCTTGGCTGAGAGATTGGAGAGAGGCAGGGGGGAGAGCAATTGGAATTGTTGCAACAGCTGATGCTGAAAATCAACATCGAGAATTTATACTGAAAAGAGAAGAAGGGACATATCGCGGTTCTTCTCGTTACATCCTAGCATTTGATCGAATCCGTACAATTCAAAGAACAATAATGGAAAGGGCAAGAGTTGCAGGATGGGTCAGAATTGATCCGCTACTTCATGAGGATCCACTATTACGAATTCGTCAAAACCTTGAGTGATTATGGCAAATTTACAGCTGCTTCTAACATGATGAGCATCCTACTATTTCTATCTGCAATTCCCGCTTCTGCAGAAACATAACACATGTTACCTTCAATACTGACGTTTAGTCCGATCAAAATTACCTCTACACCTCTATGTTCTCCATGCCGGACAAGATCACTTTGCACACTTGTAGCAGCGTCATTACAGATTTCTAAATTTGTACCTTGCCCATCCAAGTTATTAATTCGGGCCTGAATAGTGTTTTCCCATACCTCGTCAACTTCGGCTGCTGTCTCAAGTACAGCATCGTCAGAAGAATCATATGGTTCACCCATTCCGACTACTTTAACACCATAAATAGCCATAGAAAGGAGTGCGAGAAGAAGAACAACACCGGTAGCTAACAACATTTGCGCATCATCATTTCGATTTGTTTGAATCATTACGCACCACTTCCAATATGCCATACCTGTAGCCCTACTGTCCAAAGATGTCCTTCAATCGAATGTAAGTGCATTACAGTAAGGCTTTGACCGGGTGGAATTTCTCCAACTCCCTCTCTCACCATTGATTCTGCATCTACTGCCAACCAGCAATTTCCTGTTACAGTGTCAGGAAGATTGTTGAGTAGCATCGTACAAGCTTCTACTCGTTCTTCAGCGGCCAAATAGCCTTCAATTACTGAGGTCCCATTTTCATTTATTTCTGCCGAGGCAAGAGCGTGGGCATCTTCCGCGGCAATTAGCAGTGCAGCGTCGGAGGCTATTGGATTTGTATCTGGAACTTGCAATTGAATAACAAATGCAGCACAAAGAAAGAAAAGCCAGAATAGAGTTATCATCTCTATCATATGGACTTGGGCATCTGTCTTTTTTGCAGGATACTCCATTATATCACCCTGGAGCCATTCTACCAATGGAATGCACTAAGCCTTCAGCCATCGGAACCCCAATTAGATCTGGTGAGAATGCAACGAAATTGAACGCGAGGAGTGCGAGAATTAGCATGTATCCAGAGTGTTTCATCCCGTTTGCTAATCGGCCCGTTGCCATCAAGCCAGCCATGGCTCCGTTACCAACTGCTTGGGCAGAAACACCATAGAAGAAAACGACAAGGAAAAACAACGGATCTACCGCGTTAATTTGCATGTTACCTATACTTTCTGATTCTCCTCCACTGTTTGAACTAGCAATTGCAGGTATGAAAACCTTAGAAAGAACAACAATAACTCCCATGAAAACAAGATACGAAACCCAAATAACAGATATATATGATGCAATTGCCCTAACTCTTTCACCTTCAAGGAATTTGATTTCTCGCGAATCATTTGCAGCTGTTACAAGGATATCAGATATCTTACCTCCAGCTTTATTTGCCTCGTCAATAAGAGAAACTGCTCTATGAACCAAAGGTGTGTTGACTCTATCTGCAAACATTTTCATGACATCACCAAAGGGGATACCCCAAGATAATTGGTCAGACATTTTCTGGATATCATTGTTCAAAGCACCATATTCTGAACGTGCTAGAGTTCTTACTGAAACTACCATTGATAATCCTCCTTTCCAGTATTCTGCTAGATCTCTAAGGAAATCAGGAAATTTGTCCTCAATTGCTTTTATTTTTCTTGCTTGTGCGTCACTGTACAATGCAGCTGGGAAAACCATAATCAATAAGCCTAGGCCAAAAAAGTTAACGAAAATTGTAGGGTGAAGAGGGAATGGCCCTACGTTTAATTCGGGGCCAATCCATAGTGATTTGTTATTCATATTCTCAGGAATCCCATCATATGATTCTACACTCACTGTAAACTCAAAACTTCTGATTGCCGGTTGATCCGCTGGGACTTCAACCCAAATTTCGTATTGTTTGTTTGCTTGGACTGGAACATTGTTTAACCCACATTCTTCGCTATTGGAAACCATACCTTGCGTTGCAACTTTCGTTGTAGTCATATCAAATGCCCTTTCAACAATTGATAGTGTGAACGTACCACTATTATCTGCTTCTGCCGTACAACTGACATCCGCTGTTTGAGGTGGATGTGGTAACGTTCCAAGTCTTTGTTGTTCTATTCCTGGTACGATGAAAAATGCTGCAGCACCTGGTGAACCTACCTTATCCCATTCTTCACTCCAAGTTTCGATACTAGGGGATTCTTTGGTCAGAAAGCATGATTCGTTATCTGCATAAGTTGGTGGTACAGGGACATTTGGATTAAATGAGTCTGGACAAGCTAAGTTTAGAAACATCGGCATTTGATTCATCGGTTTGAATACCAAATCGGCATTAGTAATCCAGAATCCCATACAACCCATTCCGAGCATCATGCCGACGACTAGGATAATTGTAAAGTTGGTTTCAGTACTATCGTCCTTGGGTAGTTCTAATCTGACTTTGATTTTCTTCTTACCCTTTTTCCTGGCCATTTGTTCACCTCCTCACATTTCATTTTCTTGGGACATTAGCCAGACGAATAGTGAATAAGCTACATGGATCATTGGTAGTAGACCCATAACGATACCATATACCATATTCTCTGAAATTTGAGATCCTGCCCCTGAAACCCAGAACATGATGACCAACATTACGATGAGGAACAATGGCATTGCTACTGCAACAACAATATATGTTTCAGCAAACATTGCTAATGTTTCTAGGAATACAGTAAGTCTGATTCTATTTTCTCTCATGTAATGCTCTGCTCTATTCAGGAAGTATAATTTCAAGTTCCCTCCAGAAGAAAGAGTGCCTACCATTCCTTGGAAGAACTCAGTTACCCACACTGAAGCCGCACGATCTACAGCTAATTTTACTGCTGTGATAATATCGTAGCCAAACAATGTCATGTCACGGTAGACCATAGACGAATCATAAGCAATATCGCCATAAATTTCTCCGTTTTTAGCCAGAGACTTGAAAATCTTCACCGGGGTAGCATTTGCAGCAGACATAGCGGCAGTGTATGAAGATGCATATGGCAAATACTTCTCTAGTCGTTCTGCCCGAGCGGATCTTTTTCTTTCTGCCTCTCCTCCGAAATATTTGTTAGCAGAATAAGGCACTACTAGGCCGAGTAAAATTACTACAATTGCCTTCCACAAAAATGGGAATACTTGAGTGGTATAATGTGGGCACCCATTTCCGGGTTGTGAGGGGTTAATATCCGCTTTGTGCCAGAATTCCCAATCTACGCAAGGCATCACAGTTGCGGGGTCTTGAATTGACTCATAGATTGCAATTAGTCCCGCACCTGGAAGGAAGACCAGAGCCATCAGTGCTCCACAACCCACCATTACAGCGATAGTGCTCATTAATTGTGTAGATTTGTATACTTCTGGCATAACCCGAATATCTGCTTGCACTAGTAACTTCTTCAGATCCTTATCTTTGCGAGCACGTTCCCGGAAAATAGGCCCAAAAAAGGTTGTAGAAATCTTCTGCCAAGGAGTAAGAATCATTCCTTCGAAGTCATATTGCTTCTTTGATTTCAAATCTCTTTTCTTTGCCAATATTCCGCCTCCTCTAGGTCAGCGTAGGCCGTCCACGCGAGCGAGAATTTCGTCAGGTCGAACGTAATACTCTGTGATAATTTGAGCTACCTGATCGGATTTTCTGATATCATTCAATACCATCCAATCTAGGATGCGTTTTCTCGTACGTAACTCGTTTCTCATCTTTTCTTGGGAATAATTGATTTTTACCATCACCTTTTCCAAGACATATGATTTGCCACTGAAATCAAAATCATCACGTGACGGGTCCCATTTGAATACTTCATTTGTGATTACTTCCTGGCTATGGGGGTCGACGCCTACAATTTCAACAATTTGCTTTGTTCTTCTTACACGTCGCCCATTTATTCTAGTTTGAATTTGTATTGCTACAGCTTCTAACGCAGGGAGTAGTACTCGAGGGATATCAATTGGCTTGTTTTCTAGACGATGTACTAAAGAAGCGACTGAATCTGCGTGTACTGTTGAATATGAACAGTGCCCAGTTGCCATTGCTTGGAACAGAACGTAAGCTTCAGCACCTCGGATCTCTCCAACAATAATATATTCGGGTCTTTCTCGAAGTGCGGCTTTTAGTAATTCGAATTCGGTTATTTCTCCTTCAGATGATTCTCCACCGAACCCCTGCCTAGTTAGACCTGGAATCCAGTTAGGTTGCGGAATATTCACTTCGCGAGTTGATTCAATACTTACAATTTTCATCTGCCAAGGTATAAACAAACACATAGCGTTCAGCGTAGTTGTCTTTCCTGAGGCTGTACCTCCAACGAATAGCATGGAAACACCTTGTTGAAATGCAATCCATAGATAAGCAACCATTAGACTCGTCATCGTTCTGAATGCAACAATATCGCACGGACTGAATGGGTCTTCTCTGAATCTCCGAATACAGAATGCTGAACCACGAGTGGAAACTTCCCTTCCTAGTTTCATTACGATTCTTGATCCATCCATCAATGTAGCATCTAACAATGGCTCTGCAACAGAGATATGTTTTCCACATCGTTGTGCGAGTTTAATCACATAAGCTTCTAATTCATCATCTGTTGGCCAAGCAATGGTTGTTTCAACAGATTCAAATTTTCGGTGATATGCGAATATTGGAACGTTGGTCCCGTCAAGAGAAATATCCTCAACATTCGCATCATTCATCAATACATCCATACGACCATATCCAATCAGATCTCTGCGAATGTAGTAGAATATTTTTGATCTTGATTTTTTACTGATTTTCATCCTATACGACTTGATAATTTGATCCATTGCGGCACGAAGATAAGCTACAGGATCAGCATCTATTTCTTCTATATCCGCATTTAATGCTTGAACAAAGATTTCCATAATCTGATCTTTCTGTTCAGTTTCTTTTTTGTTCAGTGGGGGTTCAATTACCTGGTAGATGATATTCAAGGTTCTCAAATCGCGAACAATTCTAGCAAACGAATGGGGGGGAGAAACGGGATACTTGTCCATTTCTTCGAACTGAGACTGCTGTTGTTTTTTTCGGCCTTGACCTTGGTTTTTCCGCCCTCGTCGTGCCATAGTGCCACCTCAGTACGTGCCTCAAAGGAACGACGATTGGAATAACCTTTGGCCTTCAATCAGGGTTGTTTAGGCCTTCTAATAGCGCTTTGACGTTTATTCGGAATAATTCCATAGAACCTTCGTTTTCAATTTCATAATCTGCAATTTTTAAAAGTGCTTCAACTCCCCAGCCTTTTTCTCTTTGGTCTCGCTCGGAAACGGCGCTAAATCCATCCTTTTTTGGTGTTAGGTTGTTCCCATCATCATCTTTCTGTAATTTTACATCGTCGGATCGTTGTCTCCCAACCAATCTTGAATTGCGAGTGTGCTCGGAGGCCAAAATTGCTAATATTTTTGGTTGAAGTCCTGTTAATCGAACTAAGGCATCCCTTTCTGCGATACTTCTCATTCCGTCGATTAAAACGAGATTCTGATTATCCAATGCTTCAGAAATAAATGGCCATAATCGTTGAAGAACAATATCATCACCAAATTCAGCCCTAAGATCCATGGCTACCATTCCAATGTTTTTTGAATTGGCTTCTAATCCTCGATTAGCAGTTTCAGTGCGGATTATATTTCCCATCGTTAGTACTGGAATACTCATATCTTTAGCGATCTCAGATGCTTCACTCTTCCCCGAACCTGGTAACCCAGTAAGCACCAGTACGGTGGACATATACACCGGTAGTAACTTGTTGCTATGAACGCACCGCTATTAATTTTCGAAAGGCGCATTTCCCCATTTTCGTCTTAGCAGTCTAAGGTAAAGGAAAGAGAGTGATAGAAGAATTGCACAAATCCCCAAGATTCCAGTTAGACTAGTCGATTGCATTTCTTCAAGTTCAATAGCTTGTGCTTCAGCATTTAATCCACCAGAAGATACTTGCATTCCCCAATTCTCAAGTAATGTAGTGTCCCCTTTGGTGAAAGATAAAACAAATAATCCAATTAATGGTAATGCTGTTGCAATCCAAAAACGTGCCATTATTCCGCTATCAAAAATAGCTTTGTTCGGTCTGAGTCCCATTAGCCAAGCAGAGAGGGAGACAATGTAAATTGAATTCGCCAGCATTACCACCATTGCAGAAATTGCATCATCCCACTGGTCTAACATTTCAGCCATTAGAAGAATGAAAATGACACCAATCCAACTAGTAAGCAAGAAATATGTCCAGATCTTTGCTTTAAGCAATTCTGGAACTGACACAGGCATGGTGTTTAGGTGATCTGGTGCGTCGATTGCATTCAGCCACGAATAAAAATTGAATCCGAAGAAGCCAATAAATGGTGCATATGAAAGTAAATTGAAAGGTATAGGGAACGAAGCAAAATCTGCACCCCATGCTAAAAGTAAAAGAAAAAGAAGAGGTACTGCAAATGATCCTAACATTTTCAGCAAAGTGCCTGAACGCAAAACATCAACGATTTCTTTCGCGATTAAAATTCTCATTCTACTTTCTGTTTTCAGTCCGATTTTCCCTAGTTTTTCATATACAGGAATAAACAGATCATCTCTACCGGTAATATTTACTTCAAAATCCTCTGGCAGAAGACCAGCTGAAATCCAAGCGAGAATCGTACAAGAAAGAAACGCAATAGGTGTCCAAATTAACGCACTGTTGGTTCCGATAGAGTGCGCCCAAAGTCCAAAAATTGCATTTTCAATCGGGACATATCCAAAATAAATCACAGATCCTATACCTGCTCCAAAAATTGGTACAATTATATTCCAATGATTTCCTCTGCTCATTAACGTAGAACCAAAAAATGAGATTGCTATTCCTTGAGCCATAGTGAGGGAGATACAAATTAAGAATGGTAGTAAAGATGACCATAACAAGGGTGTTGTGATATCCAGAAATGACTGAGATACTATTCCTAACGCCATTCCAATAGTTACAGGAATTAGAATTAATACAATGTAAAAACTAACTTCTTTGAGATAATAAGCAAGATATGTTGTTTGAAGATCTATAGGCTGCATCGCAGGTGAAGCGAGGAGGAAATTTTTTCCTCCACTTCGTTGGGATAGGATTGATCTTCCTAAGAATGCAAAGGTCCCCATCCCCATCGAAAAGAGAAATACCATGAGATGAATCCCCAATCGTAATTCATCAAAAGTGAAGGTTTCTCTTGAAATTTCTTCTGGATTAGCTCCGTTTACGCCATCTCCAGTTAGAAATCGAAGTCCGATTGTTAATGCCATTGAAACGACAGCCAATAATGCTGGAAACATTAAGATTCTTCTACTCTTTGCAAAGTCAACATTTTGTCTCCATTCTTCTTTGAACATCATTTTGAAAGTGATTGGAAAAGATGAACTAAAATTGGGTTCATCTCTTCTAGCACCCATAGGAATCATTCCTCTTCATGAGTGGTTTCAGATTCAATTTGGTCAATTGATTTTCCCACTAATCGGATGAAAATATCTTCTAAGGTTTCATCCTTTGATGTTCTTAGATCATCCATCTTACCTGCTGCCAAGACCCTCCCATTGTCGATTACAGCGACTCTAGTACACAATCTCTCGGCAATCTCAAGGATGTGTGAACAAAGAAAGATTGTTCCGCCATTTGCGATGTGTTCCAGTAATAATTCTCTACATTTACGTTGATAAATTGGATCTAAATTAACAAATGGCTCATCGAGAAATAATAACCTAGGTTCATGGATAAATGCAGATGCGAGCATTACCTTTTGCCGTTGCCCCTTGGACAAATCTTTACACAACGTTCCGCTTTTATCTGTCATCCCAAACCAATCAAGCCAATAATTTACCTTCTTGTCGATATCTCCTATTCTTCTGAGTCTGGCAACAAATTCGAGAAATTCTGCTGCAGTCAGATACGAAGGAGGGGATTCGGATTCAGGAACAATTCCGATATTTGATTTTACCAGCCTTGGTTTACTTTCTACGTTAATTCCCAATACCTTTGCAGAACCCGCACTAGGTCGCAACTGTCCGGTAAGTAGGCGAATAAAAGTAGACTTACCTGCTCCGTTAGGGCCAAACACTCCAAAGAATTCACCGGCTTGGACTTTTACATCAAGGGGCTGAAGTGCTACAAAATCACCAAATCTTTTTGCTAATCCTTCTGCTTCTACTAGATTTTCTGACAAAGAATTACTCACCGGTCCATTCTGGCTTACCTCTTTCCATGAAGGCATTTACTCCGATTTCTTTGTCCTTAGTATC
>MDTG01073501.1_pt1 | contig 13633 bp, 14 predicted proteins | sample 811421 | NCBI WGS metagenome assembly MDTG01 (sample SAMN05326645, study PRJNA326480) | marine metagenome | isolation source: seawater | place: Pacific Ocean: South East | collected 2011 | reverse complement strand
TTTTCTAATTTTATTGTAAATTATTCACATTCTTAAACTATACTTTTTTCTTAATGATAAAAACGTTAAATAAAATAAAAATTCACAAAAAAGAATCATTTGCAAAAATGAGAAATGCAGGAAAACTTGCAGCTGAATGTTTAGATTTTGTTACTGACTTTATTAAACCAGGAATTAGTACTGAGGAAATTGATAAATTATGTCATGATTTTCAAATTAGCGCGGGTGCAATTCCAGCACCACTAAATTACAAAGGTTTCCCAAAATCTGTTTGCACTTCAGTAAATCACGTTGTATGTCACGGAATACCGGGAAGAAAAATTCTCAAAGAAGGGGATATAATAAATATAGATGTGACACCAAAGCTAAATGGTTGGCATGGAGACACTAGTAGAATGTTTTATGTAGGAAAAGTGAATCTTAAAGCCCAAAAATTAGTAGAAACAACCTATGAAGCTTTAATGAAAGGCATTGAAGAAGTAAAGCCGGGAAATACAATAGGTGATATAGGTCACGCTATCCAAAAGTTTGCTGAGTCAAAAAGGTATTCAATAGTTAGGGAATTTTGTGGTCATGGACTTGGAGAAGTTTTTCATGATTCACCGAGCATACTTCATTATGGTAAACCAGGTGAAGGTGAGGTTTTAGAAGAAGGAATGTTTTTCACCGTAGAACCAATGATCAATATTGGAGAATCAAAAGTAAAAGTATTATCGGATGGTTGGACTGCAGTCACTTCTGATAAATCATTATCAGCGCAATTCGAACATTCTGTAGGAGTGACAAAAACAGGTTATGAAATTTTTACAATTTCGCCAAAAAATTATAAATTTCCACCATACATAAAATGATACCTAGATACTCAAGAGAAGAATTACAAAAAATTTGGTTACCAAATAATAAATTTAAAATCTGGTTAGATATTGAGATTTTAGCATGTGAAGCTCAACATAAACTAGGAATTATCCCAAAAAATTCATTAAATATTATTAAAAAAAAAGCAGCATTTGAAGTAGATAGAATTGATGCTATTGAAAAAGAGGTAAAGCATGATGTAATTGCTTTTTTAACAAATGTAGCAGAAAATGTGGGGATAGATGCTAGGTTCATCCATCAAGGTATGACCTCATCAGATGTGTTAGATACTTGTTTGTCAGTTCAAATAAAACAATCGTGTAAAATAATTATTTCAGAATTAAAAGAATTAATTGAAAATGTTAAAGAAAAAGCAATTGAACATAAAGATACAGTATGTATAGGTAGAAGTCATGGAATTTACGCTGAGCCAACTACTTTTGGTCTCAAACTTTTAAAAGTATATGCAGAATTTAAAAGAAATTTGAAAAGACTCAGGGAAGCAGAGAGAAATATCTCTACTTGTGCTATTTCAGGCGCAGTTGGAACTTTCGCTAACATTGATCCATTTGTGGAAGAATATGTTGCAAAAAAACTGGGACTTATACCTGAACCAATATCAACACAAATAATACCAAGAGATAGACACGCGCACTTATTTTCAATAATCGGAATTCTTGCAAGTTCAATTGAAAATATTTCTATTGAAATTAGACATCTTCAAAGAAGCGAAGTAAGTGAAGTTCAAGAATTTTTTTCAAAAAATCAAAAAGGTTCCTCTGCCATGCCTCATAAAAAAAATCCAATTTTAAGTGAAAACCTTACAGGTATTTCAAGAATTATAAGAAGTTCAGTTATACCACTTATGGAAAACATTAGTCTTTGGCATGAGAGAGATATATCTCATTCGTCAGTTGAAAGAATTATATGTCCTGATGCTCTTATTCTCCTAGATTTTGCTATTAATAGATTGAAAGGAGTAATTAAAAATCTTCTTGTGAATAAAAAAAAAATGCTATTAAATTTGACCAATACAAATGGTCTTTATAATTCACAAAGAGTTCTACTAGAATTAACAAAACAAGGAATTTCAAGAGAAAGGGCTTATAAAATTGTTCAATCTGTAGCAATGAGATCGTGGAAAAAAAATCTTAATTTTCAAATATTGCTTCAAAAAGATGAAGAAGTTAAAAAGTTTTTATCAAAAAAAGATTTAGCAAAAATTTTTGATTTAAATTATCACTTGAAATATGTGGATTTTTTGTTCGATAGGGTTTTAAAAAATGAACAATAAAAATAAGTTATTTGAGGGAAAAGCTAAGATTATATTTGAAGGTGATCAACCGAATACTTTAATACAATATTTTAAAGATGATGCGACTGCATTTAACAATAAGAAAAAAGGTAAAATAATTGGCAAGGGAAAAATAAATAACTTGATATCAGAATTTTTAATGAAAAAAATATCTGAACTAAAAATTAAAACGCATTTTATAAAAAGAATAAGTATGCGTGAACAAATAATTCACAAACTTGAAATAATTCCAATTGAAGTTGTAATAAGAAATATTGCGACAGGTTCAATTGTAAAAAGATTGGGGATTAATGAGGGGAAAAAATTTAAAAAACCAATTATTGAATTTTATTTGAAAAATGATCTACTAAACGATCCTATTATTTCTCAAGAACATATAGAAGCATTTGAGTGGGCTAACCAGGATGAAATTAAAAAAATTATTTCTATTTCTAATAAAATTAATAATTTTTTATTAGATTTTTTCTTAAAAAAAAATATTAAATTAATTGATTTTAAACTTGAGTTTGGAAGATTATTTGAAAACAAAAAAGAAATAATTATTGCTGACGAAATCAGTCCAGATAATTGTAGATTATGGGATTTGGATACTAATAAAAAACTTGATAAAGACAGGTTTAGACAAAATTTAGGTAATGTAGAAGAAGCTTATAGGGAAATAGCTAACAGGCTTGGAGTTTTGTCCTCAAAAGAACTTAAAGAGGAAATATTAAATGAAATTTAGGGTATATGTGTCATTCAAAGAAGGAGTTTTAGATCCTGAGGCAGAAGCAATAAAAAAAACACTTGATACTTTGGGTTTTAAGGAAATAAAAAAACTATCAAAAGGTAAGTTTTTTAATATTGAAATTAAAGACAATAGTAAAAACAAAGAAGATATCGTTGAAAAAATTAGTGATGAAATTTTATCTAATCCAATTATAGAAAATTTTAAAATAGAAAAATTATAAATCATGGCAAAAAAACCATTAATTTCAATTATAATTTTCCCAGGGTCTAATTGTGATAGAGATTTAATAGTTGCAATTCAAAAAACTCTAAATGTTAATACAAAAATAATTTGGCATAATGATAAAAAAATTCCTAAAAGTGATATTATTTTTATTCCAGGAGGATTTTCTTATGGAGATTATTTAAGAGCCGGGATTTTAGCTACCAAATCGCCTGCAATTGAAGAATTAATTAAATGGTCTAAAAAAGGAGTTAAAATTGTTGGAATATGTAATGGTTTTCAAATTTTGACAGAGTGCAAACTTTTACCAGGTACTTTAACAAAAAATATAAATACAAGTTTTTTGTGTAAGGATATTTATCTTAAACCTAATAAAAATAATTTGTTAACAAAAAATATCTTGAAAGAAACTTTGAAACTTCCAATTGCACATTCTCAGGGATCTTTCTATTGTGAAAAAGAACAATTGAAAGTGTTACAAGATAAAAATCAAATTGCGTTTCAATATTGTGATATCAATGGAAATGTAAATTATAAAAATAATCCAAACGGGTCTATATTTAACATTGCTGGTGTAACTAATTCTGAACAAACCATTCTAGGTATGATGCCTCATCCTGAGCGGGCAATTGATCTTCGAGGTTTAAATGACGGTAAACTCTTTTTCCGAGGTTTAGAAAAACTATGAAAGGCAAACTAAAAGAAGAAATTATAAAAAATCATAATCTTTCAAAAGATGAGTACAAATTAATATTAAAAATTTTAAAAAGAGAACCAAACCTTTTAGAATTAGGAATTTTTTCAGTAATGTGGAGTGAACATTGTTCTTATAAATCAACCAAAAAATGGCTTAGACAACTCCCTACACAAGCAGAATGGGTTATATGTGGTCCAGGTGAGAATGCAGGAATAATTGATATTGGTGATAACGATGCTATTGTTTTTAAAATGGAAAGTCACAATCATCCTTCTTTTATTGAACCTTATCAAGGTGCAGCAACTGGTGTTGGAGGTATTTTAAGGGATATTTTCACAATGGGGGCTCGCCCAATTGCTAACATAAATTCCTTGAGATTTGGAGATCCTAAAAATCCAAAAACCAAGCATTTACTCAATGGAGTTGTTTCTGGTATAGGTGATTATGGAAATTGTGTCGGTGTTCCAACTGTTGGGGGAGAATGTTTTTTTCATAAATCTTACAATCATAATATTTTAGTTAACGCAATGACGGTTGGATTGGTTAGTAAGCAAAAAATCTTTTATTCATCAGCCAGAGGTATAGGGTTTCCTATAATATATGTTGGTGGAAAAACTGGTAGAGATGGAATTCATGGAGCAACAATGGCATCTGCTGAATTTGATGAAAAAAATAAAGACAAACGTCCACAGGTTCAAGTGGGTGATCCTTTTAAAGAAAAATTATTATTAGAAGCTTGTTTAGAATTAATGGATTCAGACGCAATTGTTGCGATTCAAGATATGGGTGCAGCAGGGCTAACTTCTTCCTCATTTGAAATGGCGTCAAAAGGAAATTGTGGTATAGAGCTTGAACTAGATAAAGTTCCGCAAAGAGAAACCAAAATGGAACCTTATGAAATAATGTTATCAGAGACTCAAGAAAGAATGTTGATGATAATAAACCCGAATTTTAGAAAAAAAACAGCCAAAATTTTCAAAAAATGGGGGTTAGAATTCAGCGAAATTGGAAAAATTACAGATTCAGGAATTATGAAAATTTTTTTCAATGGTGAATTAGAAGCAAAATTACCCATAAAACCACTTGCTGACGCTGCACCTGAATATGATAGACCAAGGATTAAAGGAAAAAAGAAAAAGAAAAATATATCTAAAAATTATAAAACCTTAAGTATTGAGGAAGCATTAATGAGAATAATGTCTTGTCCTAATCAATCATCAAAAGAATGGATTTTTAATCAATATGATAGGAGTGTAATGGGTGATACTGTAGCTGATTCTCAAAAATCTGACTCCGCAATTATTCGTATTCATAATACTAATAAGGCTGTAGCTTTAACTTGTGATTGTAATCCACTTTATTGTAATGCTGATCCTTATCAAGGAGCTTTACTTGCTGTGACCGAAACTTGGAGGAATTTATGTGCATCTGGTGCAATGCCGCTTGCAATAACCGATAACTTAAATTTTGGTAATCCAGAAAAAAAAGAAATTATGTACGAAATAGTTGAATCTATAAAAGGAATAAGCGAAGCATGCAAAAAACTAAAATATCCAGTTGTATCTGGAAATGTTTCACTTTATAACGAAACTGAAGGAAAATCCATCTATCCTACTCCAGTAATTGGAGGTGTGGGTCTAATCAAAAATTATAAAAAAATTGGTGAAATTAGTCTTAAAAAAAATAAATCAATATTTTTAATTGGTAAAACATTAGGTCATATGACTCAGTCAATTTATGAAAAGGAAATTCTTGACGTGGAAAGAGGCATACCTCCACAAATTAATTTTGAAGAAGAAATAAAAAATGGTTTATTCATTAGGAAATTAATTGAGAAAAATTTATTGGAGGGTTGTCATGATGTTTCTGATGGAGGTTTAATTGTCTGTTTATCTGAAATGATAATAAGTAGTAATATAGGAATGAATATAAAAATTCCAAAAACAACCCTTAGTGCAGCTGAGTGGTTATTTTCCGAAGATCAGTCAAGATACGTTATAGTGGCCAAAAATAAAGAAGAGATTAAATATCTTGCTTTAACAGAGGATGTTTTTATTAATGAATTAGGAGTTGCTGGAGGAATAAAATTTAGAATTGAAAATTATCTTGATGTTGCAATTAAAGATCTTATTGATAATAATAATAAATGGTTTTATGATTACATGAGTTAAGTATGGCAATGCCTAAAGAAAAATTGATCAAACTAATTAAAAATAAAATACCTGATGCTGAATTTGATATCAAAGATTTGAAAGGTGATGATAACCATTTTCATGCAACTATAAAATCAGAAATCTTTAATGGTTTATCAAAAGTTGAACAACATAAACTTGTTTATCAAGCGTTGGGCAGTCATATGGGTACAACCCTACATGCTTTGATGTTGACAACCTTAACAAAATAAAAAAGGAGAAAAATGACAGAAACCGTAAATGAAAAAATTAAAACTTTAATAAGTAGCAATGATGTTGTGATTTTTATGAAAGGTGATTCTGATTTTCCTCAATGCGGATTTTCAGCAAATGCCGTTGGAATTTTAAATTATTTTAGCATCAACTTTAAGAGTTATAATGTACTTGAAGACGACTCATTGAGACAAGGAATAAAAGAGTTTTCAAGTTGGCCAACTATTCCTCAAATTTATATAAATGGGGAGTTTATAGGTGGAAGTGACATATTAAAAGAATTAGTAGAAAGTGGTGAAATAGTAGAAATTCTTAAAGAAAAAAAAGTAAAATTTATGATTCCTAAGGAATAAAGTTTTTATTTAATAATATATTTAGATTTTATTGCCGATATTAAATTATATAGACCACATAACAGTGAAATCAAAAATCCAATTATTCCCTCTTTAAAACCTTTTCTTAAGACGTAACATTTAAAGAATCTTGAAAAAACTTTTCTTACTGTCAGATCTTTTTTTTTTAATTCTTTTTTTTCAGCCATATCTCTAGCTCTTAAATCTGTATTTCTATTAAATCTGATGAGCAAATCAGAAGTATTTTGTGACATATAATGATCTATTGGAAATTTTAGCACTGACCCTTTTTCACCTGATAAGTAATAATCTGGATGAACCCTTTGATTACCCCATTTTTTAGATTTTTTTTTAAATAATGCAAACTTCCCATCTGGTGCCAAACAAGCCATCCAACCATTTTTTATGGGGGTCTTTGCTACATAGTTAAGCAAATTTATGTAATGATAATCATAATTTGAGTTTTTAGTAATTTTAGTAATTTCTTCAGCTAAATTTTTAGATACTATTTCATCAGCGTCTACTTCTAAAATCCATTTCATTGAACACTTATTTATGCCAAAATTTCTTCTGTCTCCTTCAAACTCCCAATGTCCTTCAAAAACATAATTTGTAAATTTTTTAGATATTTGTTTTGAATTATCAACAGACCTATCTAGTACAACGACTATTTCATCTGAAAAAACTAGATTTGGAAGACACTTTTTTAAATTATTTTCCTCATTTCTAGCTATTATTAGGCAAGAAAGACTCATTTTATATATAATAAATTATTTTTGTTTCTAATTGAACGAGGATGATTATCTCGAATAGTACTCTATGACTAAATTAGGTTCCATCATGACTGGGTATGGAATATCATTTAGTTTAGGGCCTTTCAAAAATTTACCTTTCATCTTGTCAAAGTCCACAGATATATATTCAGGAACATCTCTTTCAGTGGAACTCATTGCTTCTAAAACAATTGGTATTTCCCTACTTTTTTCTTTTACTTCAATTATATCTTCATCTTTAACATTATATGAAGGTATAGTTACTTTCTTACCATTAACAAGGATGTGTCCATGACTTACGAATTGTCTAGCTGAAAAAATTGTAGGGACAAACTTCATCCTGTATATAACTGAATCTAATCTTCTTTCCAAAAGTTCCACAAAATTCTCACTAGTATCACCTTTTATTCTATTGGCTTTTACGAATAAATTTCTAAATTGTTTCTCAGTTATGTATCCATAATAACATTTAAGTTTTTGTTTTGCCATCAACTGAATACCATAGTCAGTAGGTTTTCTTCGTTTATTCTGACCATGGATGCCTGGAGGATATTCTCTTTTATTAAATGGACTTTTTGGCCTTCCCCAAAGATTACACTTTAATCTTCTATCAATTTTATATTTTGCTTTTAAAATCCTAGTCATGATAAGGAAATATACTTTTAAATAAATTTAAGTCAAATTATTTGAAATTTTTTCTCTCTAGACTATTTATAACACCCAAAAGCATATCAACTTCATTTTTCGTTAAATTATTTCTATTAAAAATATTTCTAATTTTATTTTTTACATTATCTTTTCTTTCTAGAGTTTTAAAAAATCCTTTTTTTTCTAGTTTAATTTCTAATTGATTCATAAAAAATAAAAATTCTTGTTTTTGAGCTATTAAATTATTTTTCTTTTCTAAAATACCCCTGTTGGTTTCAAAATTTTTAAACCACTCATAACAAAAAAGTATTACAGAATGAGATAAATTTATTGATGAAAATTGGCTATTTGTTTTGATATTGACTAATCTATCAACCAAAGATAAATGCTGGTTATCTAAACCAGCATTTTCTGGTCCAAATACTATTCCAATCTTATTCTTTTTGTCTAAAGCTTCTATTTCCTTTATTAAAAGTGGTATATCCAATACTTCTTTTTTTATAGTTCGTTTTCTAGCTGAAAAAGCAAAAATACAATTCAAATCTTTGATAGCATCCTCTAAAGTAACAAATAATTTAGAATTTTCTATGACTTTCATAGCTCCTGCCGCTAAAGGTTTAATTTTCTCATGGTCTAGTGTAAATTTTGGGGAAACTAATCTAACTTCTTTAAAATTAAAGTTCAACATACTTCTTGCAACTGCACCAAAATTTTCCGGTAACTGAGTATTAACTAGGATTATGACGGGTTTAAAAATGTTTATTCTCTTTCATTTTTAACAAATGATAGGTTACACTATCATGCAAAGCAATGAACGATGCATTTATAACATTATTAGATACGCCAATTGTAGACCAAATTTGTTCTTTATTTGAAGATTCAACCCTTACTCTTACTAATGCTTTAGTCCCATCTTGAGGTTTTAGAATCCTAACTTTATAATCTATAAGATTTAATTTTTTTATTTGAGGATAAGGCTGAATTAATGCCTTTCTTAATGCATTATCAAGTGCATGAATGGGGCCGTCGCCCTCATTTGCAAATAAAAACTCTTTTCCTTTAACTATAATTTTTATCCTTGCCTCAGAAACAGTTATAAAAATTCCTGAAGAATTTTTTCTTTTTTCATCTGAAACCTTAAAGCTTTTGAGATCATAAAAATCCTTAAAATTACTAAAGTGTCTTCTTGCTAACAATTCAAAACTTGCTTCGGCACCATCATAAGCATAACCTAAAAATTCTCTTTCTTTAATTAAATTCACAAATGTTTGGAGTTTTTGATCTTTTTTATTAAAGTTAATATTCATTTTTTTTAGTTGATCTGTAATTGTTGAAATTCCAGATTGATTTGAAACTACAAGTATTCTTTGATTGCCAACTTTTGATGGATCAATATGCTCGTAGCTTTTTGGATCCTTTTGAACAGCAGAAATATGTAATCCACCTTTGTGGGCAAAAGCTGATGAACCAACGAATGGTAAATTTCTATTCGAAGATCTATTTAAAACTTCATCAACAAATCTGCTTACTTTAGTTAACTTATGTAAATTTTTTTGAAGATTAATACCGAATCCCATTTTCAAAGATAAATTTGATATAACGTTTACTAAATTTGCATTTCCACACCGCTCCCCTAAACCATTGAAAGTTCCCTGTACTTGGTGTATTCCATTTCGAGCTGATTCAATTGAATTTGCAGTTGCAGTGTCTGTATCATTATGAAAATGAACACCCAAATTCCTGCTTGGTATTATTTTTTTTACATCATCTAGAATTTCTTTAAGTTCGAAGGGTAAAGTACCGCCATTTGTATCACACAATATTATCCAGTTAGCTCCGGCATCAAAGGCTGTTTTAATTATTTTTTTTGCATAGGATGGGTTATTTTTATAACCATCAAAAAAATGCTCTGCATCAAACATTACCTCATCCAATCTGTTTGTAGAGTATCTTATTGAATCATAAACAAGATCTAAATTTGCGTTTAGGCTAATTCTTAATGCTTTTTTTACATGAAAATCCCAAGTTTTTCCAACAATGCAACATGTAGAAACACCTGAATTTAATATAGCATTCAGTCCTGCATCATTACGAGCAGTTTTACCATATTTTTTTGTCATACCGAATGCCACTAATTTAGATTTCTTAAATTTTGGGCAAGACTTAAAAAACTCATCATCAGTCGGATTAGCTCCAGGCCAACCACCTTCGATATAATCAACTCCAAAATCATCTAGAATATTAGAAATTCTTACTTTGTCTTCAAAACTTAGCGCAACCCCTTTAGTTTGTGCCCCATCTCTTAATGTACTATCATAAATGCTAATTTTTTTTATTTTCATTTTTTATATTTGTTAATTCGAGACGATTAATTATTTCTTGTCTCTCTAAAAGTTGAATTATTAACTGCATTTCGGGACCCTTATTTAAACCAGTAATCGCATTTCTGAGTGGTAAAAATATTTTTTTACCTTGTCTGATGCCACTTTTTTTTGATATTTTTTCCGTCCAGACACTCCATGAATTTTCGTCTATTTCTTCTGGCAAATACTTTATGGCTAAATTAATTATTTTTGAATCTTCATCATTAATTTTTGAATCAATGTTTTTAGAATAAATTATTTTTGACCAAATATCCAAATCATCTAAGGATTCTATATTAAATCTTATTGCATTCCAAAATTCTTTAGTAATATTTTTTTTTGTAATTTTAACTATTTCTAAATAATCAAGATTTTTTAAATGTTTAGAATTTAATCGAAATAATTCTTCAGGAAGATATTGAATTGAACTTTTTGAAAAATTTTTAAATTCAAATTTTTCAGATAATTCTTTTAAACTTTTAATCTCTTCAATAGATGATTTTGTGCCCATAAAAGCCAAATAAGTATTCAAAGCGTCTGAATTAATTTTTTTTAATTTTAAATCTTTTAACGAAAAATTATTAAGTCTTTTTGACATATTAATTCCTTTAGGACCTGTCATTAACGGAAAATGTGCAAATTTTGGTACATCAGCGTTTATATATTGAAATAATTTTATTTGAGCAGCAGTATTAGTTATATGATCGTCTCCTCTTAAAACTGTTGAGACGTTTAGGTCAGCATCATCAACTACAGATGTAAGAGTGAACAATGGAGTGTTGTCCGATCGAAGTAAAACTGGATCAGAAATAGATAAGTTTTCAAACTTTATATTTTGATGAATCAAATCATTCCATTCTATCATTTTTTCATCAAGAAGTAATCGCCAATGAGGTTTTCTTCCTTCACTCTCATAATCATTAATTTGCTTCTTTGTTAAATTAAGTGAACTCCTGTCATAAATTGGTGGTTTTCCAGATTTTAAAAGAATTTTTCTTTTTAAATCTAATTCGGCAGAGGTTTCATAACAAGCGTACAATTTACCAGATTTTTTGAGTTCTTCAGTTATCTCATAATACATTTTAATTCTTTCTGACTGAAAATAAGAATTTTCAAATTTTATACCTAACCAAACTAAATCTTCTTTAATTGACGTAATGAATTCATCTTTCGATCTTTCTTTATCAGTATCATCAAATCTTAAGAAAAATTTAGTATTTTGTTTAATTGAATATAAATAATTTAAAAGAGCTATTCTTGCATTACCAACATGTAAATTTCCTGTAGGACTTGGGGCAAATCTAAGCATAATTATTCATCTATTTCAAATCTATTCACAATTGGGAATCTTCTATCACTATCAAAATTCATTTTAGATACTTTTGGTCCAATAACACTTTGAAATCTTTTATACTCAGATTTCACTATCATTTCCCAAATCTTAATTATTAATTCTTTTTTAAAACCTTTCTTAATAATTTCTTTTAAACTTAAATTTTTATCTATAATATTATACAAGATTTCATCTAGAATATCATATGAAGGCAAAAAGTCGCTATCCTTTTGATTAAACTTAAGCTCCGCGGTTGGTTCTTTTTTAATAATATTGTCAGGTATAATATTTAAAGATTTACACTTACACAAAGATGTAAAGTTTTTATTTCTCCACTTTGAAAGCCTATAAGCATCTGATTTGTACAGATCTTTAAGAATTGAATAACCTCCACACATATCACCATATATTGTGGAATATCCAACAGCTAGTTCCGATTTATTTCCTGTTGTAATAAGAATTGAATTAAATTTATTAGACATAGCCATTAGAATAGATCCTCTAATTCTAGACTGAATATTTTCCTCTGTTACGTCTTTGGCAAGTTTTTTAAATGATTTCTTTAAAGTAAAATTGAACTCCTTTCTAAGATATTCGATATTTATATGCTCTACTTTAATTCTAAGATTCTTACAAAGCATTTCTGTATCTTTCAAACTTTCACTGGAGGTATATTTTGTGGGTAGAAACACCCCCAAAATATTTCTATTTCCTATAGCATCACAAGCTATAGATGCACAAAGAGCAGAATCAATCCCACCAGATATTCCTAATAACGCTTTAGAAAAACCAGATCCATTCATGTAATCTCTAAAGCTTAAAACCAATGCGTCATAAAGATTTTGAAACTTATTATAGTTTTTTTTAATTTTTTTACTTTTTTTATTAAAATCAAATATAAATGTATCATCGTATTCTCTAAAGAAAGGTGCTTGAAATATCAAATTGCTTTTTTCATTTATACAAAACGATCCGCCGTCAAAAACAAGGTCGTCTTGGCCACCTACTAAATTCAAGTAGAGAACAGGTGATTTTAAAATTTTCGCTCTATTTTTTACTAACTTTATTCTATCATTAAATTTCTCTTTATCATAGGGTGAAGCATTTACCACAATATTAAAATCTGCGTTTCTTTTTTCTTTACTTCTAACAAACTTTTCGCTCCAAAAATCTTCACAAATAAAAATATTAAAATTTAAATTTTTAAATTTTATTTTTTCTTGAGGTCTTTCTTCCTGCTTGAAATACCTTTTTTCATCAAATACACCATAATTTGGTAAAATACTTTTATTGATATTTTTTATAATCTTTCCGTTTTTAATCACTAATACAGAATTAAAAAGCTCATTATTTTTTTGAACAATTGTACCAAGTAAAAATATAGTTTTTTTTTGTATCGTTAAATTTATGATTTTTTTTTTAAAATTATTTAGTTTCAATATAAAATCATCTCTATTCATTAAATCTTTAGGAGGATAGCCACATAATGCCAACTCAGTTGTTATAAATAGATCACAATTTTTTTTAATTGCTTTAGTGTATCCTGCTTTTAACTTTGAAAAATTTTTTTCAAAATCTCCAACATCTGTTTTTTTTTGAAAAATTAAAATTTTAACTTTCAATTTACTTCCTAATTTCTTTTAGAATTCTTTTAAGTATTCAGCAAGAAGAAAAGCCAATTCTATTGATTGCGAGGCGTTAAGCCTTGGGTCGCAATGCGTATGATATCTGGCTCCGAGATCTTGATCTTTAATTTTTTGCATTCCTCCAAGGCATTCTGTTACGTTTTTACCTGTCATCTCTAAATGTATACCTCCTGCATATGATTTCTCAAATTTGTGAATGTTAAAAAAAGATTTGACTTCTTTTAAAATATTTAGAAAATTTCTTGTTTTATAACCACTATTACTTTTCTCAATATTACCATGCATTGGATCAC
>MDTG01411233.1_pt1 | contig 13634 bp, 7 predicted proteins | sample 811421 | NCBI WGS metagenome assembly MDTG01 (sample SAMN05326645, study PRJNA326480) | marine metagenome | isolation source: seawater | place: Pacific Ocean: South East | collected 2011 | reverse complement strand
CTTCTGAGGAAGTCCATTCTATCGCACCTGGCCCTCCAAGACTCATGCTTGCAGCACGGATATTGAAAACATGCTTCTTTTCAATAGTCCACTCCATACCTGCCATGACCGTGGCAAATGATCCTGAACCTCCGGAATCGAGTACCTTTACTCCTACTAATTGTGCTTGAGGAGCCACTCCTACGTGAACCATCTCTGGAGCACCTGTTCCTGCGGTAATCCCAGCACAATGAGTACCATGTCCTTGATCATCGTATGCCTTAACTTCTGTACCGTTTGTTAGGCCAGGAGTATTAACTGGATCGTAAAAAGCGATTACTTTGGGGTCATCTGTCTCATTATTGTCATCGAGGTCATCCAAACCAGCATGATCAGAATCAATTCCAGTGTCAATAATTGCTACAACGGAACCTGTACCTGTATATCCGGTGTCTTCCCAGACTGTATCGACTCCATGATAAGGAACCACATCTTCCATTTGAACCTCGAGACGTCCATCTAATTCTACTAAGACTACTCCTTCCAAATCTGTTAATTCAAATAAGTGGTCTACAGAAACTCGACCCGCAATTGAATCTATGAATTTGTATCTCCACTGTACAATAAAATCTACAGAGGATTCTAGTAAATTCTCATCTCCTTCTGTAGGGGGATGATCAAAATCTACAATCACTCCAATACGACCTTCTTCATCCACCCAATCGCCGCCACTCATTCCGGCTACTGCCATCCATACAGCATCGTGAATTTTATCTCGATCTTTGTCCATATTTGTCGTTTCCCACCACGGCAAATCTACGACTGATGATTCCTCACCAATCATGGCCATAGGTGCAGTTATAGGGACCAAGAAAAGACAAATGACACCAATCGCAAACAAACCGGATACACTCCTCACTACTGGATTCATAATTGGCGGTAACAGGGAGTACTCAAGAAACCAACGCTAAACAGAGCGATTTAGCGACGGAATCAAGCGGAGATACTACGTGCGGTATTCATGACAAGAGGCCAAAGATCCAGAAATGTAGCATTGTCTGTGCTCATCCTATTGCTTACGTCTAACATCTCTTCCGCTGAAGTCATGACTCCAAAATGGACAGAGGGAGATACTTTTGTTTACGTAGGATATGATACGTTTGCAATAGATACCATGTCGCAATATCTTGCTAACGGAACTACACCAGAATCAGTAGATAGAATAGGCAATGATAGACTAACTACAATTTACAATGGTAATGATGATTGCACAAGGTCGGCGTGGGAAGGCGAGTGTGCTAAAGCCACTCAAACGCACCAAATCGAATTAATTGCAAACTGGACTAATGGAAGTACTCTATTCGCAGCAGACAGACTGAATGTAATTATCAATACGGAAAGAATAGTATGGGAACCTGTTGATAAAATTGGATTGATTGCCCCCTTTACAGATGCTAGAACAATTACTCAATTTACAGTTAATTTCACTGTGGGTTCAGAGTCGAACTCAGTTGAAGTCGAATTAACTATGTGGACAAATTCTACTCGTTCAGGAGATTGGCCTGATAAGTTTAGAACCGGAGATTCATGGATGGTTGAACAAGAAATAGAAACCTTGAGTTCTATCCGTACACGTGAAAATGGTGGACCTTGGAATGACGGGGACACTAACATGCAGAGCGAAGTCATTAATTCACTGTGGACAGTTGGGGAAGAATCTGATATTTTCGTGGGCGAAGGATCTCAAACAAAGGTGTCTACAACCTTAGTCACTGTTGAAGAAACTGGAGGGGTTCAATCTGACAGATTGTGGGTTCACGATGAGGGGTATATTTTACAACAAGAATCAAGAGTAGATGAGAAGATATCTTTAGTTTTACAAGCAATAGAATGGACATACAATTTTGAAGATGCGAGAAATGTGCAGGTTACTGGAAATGATCGGACAGGGACCATTTTTGTTTTTGTCTTGGTATCGATTGCACTAACCACTCTTTTGGGGTGGATAGGTTACCGTGCATACAATATCGTGAGAGAAACTGATTACATTGACAATATCGCCGAAAAGGTAGTTGATATTGATAGAAACATAAGAGAAAAGGGAAGGGATTCAGAGGCGAATCAACCGCGAGGCTTGCTCACTAGAAATACCGAGTCCCTGAATGACGTTGAGGATTTCTGAAATTGTTTCTTCTCGGACTACTGCACCCATTGCTGATCCCTGAATTGTGATTTCTGCAACTCCACATGCTGTGTATGTCAGAGTTATTGAATCATGACCAATACAAGCTATAATCGCATGACTAGACCAATCATCCACTGAAATTGTGCTGTCCTCCAATTCAGTTGAATTAATGATTAAGGATAATTCGCCATTCGATGTTGACGATTCTAATCTACCATCCATCGTGTATAGGTGAATCGTTCTGGAAGTTACAGATCCATCAGACGATCTTGTTGAAACGTTGACGTTAACAGGCAATACTTTGCCTACATCGTTCACATCTAATTCCACGATGACTTGAGGCGGAACCTGAGTTCCTGGATTCACGCCTGCTGGAGTGAATGAAAGGAGAGTGAATGTTCCCTTAACTCCATTAAGTCCAACATCCTCAGTATACCAATATACATCGTTTTTGACGTCGGGACAATAATGATGCTCTTCTATCAGTACACCATCAGATGCGATTTCTGCAATAGAAATTGCCTCAGACGTACAGGGATAGGAAAGTAAAGATGATTCAATCCTTTGCGCAGGAACAGTTTCCCTATCCGTATTGTTGACAACAGGATCTGCTGGGAATGAAACCAAACCATCACCTTCCCATGTTGTAGTCCGTTGAATCGATAGGAAATGCACGTCAGATTTACGAATTGGGAAATCATAGAATTCGTAGGATGGAGAGTAAGAGGTGTTCTCAACAACATCTGCCATGTCTAACTGAATCGGGCCAGCGGAAAAATCAATATCAAAATCTCTGGAAACATGTACAATAGCTAAATCTGAAACTCTTACTCTCATTATCTCGGTCATTCCAATGATTAAGTTACCCGATATGTCGACAGGACCTTGAGGGAATACTCCCGAACCAGATGCTCCCAAAATTGTAGTGACAATATATTCCGGTGAGGAACCATTTACCGATGTTTCGTAAAGCGCAGTTACAGTTCTAGTTGCAGTACCAGTAAGAATGTCCAAGGATGCTCCTTCAATTGTTTCTGCTTCCTCCACCAGAGAAACAGCATCCAAGGAAACTGCATATGTCCAAGAATCACCTATTGACCAAGCCGGAAGTGAAGCAAATAATTCGCTACGGTTCAAATCATTTGATATTTGGTTAGTCTCGTCAAACATTGGTTCATTATTAAACTCAAGACCGTCATAATAAGGATGGGAAAATGGGGAAATAAGTATGAAGATAAGGACCACTGAGACTGCTAACCGGGGCCCCTTCATACAACTCGGAGAGGGAGGTTACAAATAGCCACGTCGGAAAATTCTCTACTAATTTTCTGTCCACGGAGAGATTGTGTGATCATCAAGTACAATTATTCCAATGATTTGAATTGTTTCTCTACTTCCTTGGAATAAGTAGAGAGCTTGACCATGATGGAAATCATCGCCGTTTGGATTTATTCTGTCAAAGTCAACAAAAAGAGTTGCTGTTGTTTCGGTAATCTCCGTAAAATCTAATTTATTTATTCTACTTTTCACGTACTCTTGAACGTCCAAGGATTCACGGAGGCTAGAAAATGCCTCAACTAATTGGATTTTGTCTTGAAAAACCATGCTACTCGCAGGAGATGAGGTGAAGAAAGGAGTCCTGCAAATTCCCGATATAAAATCATAATTTTTATCCTCAAATGCTGCAATATATTTTCTATACAAGTTCAAAATACTCTCTTCGTCCATAATTTACAATTACAGGAATAGTACTTCAAATATGGTGATAAAAGAAATTTATTTTGACAGTGAAGTTGAATTGTCCCACCCTGCTGCATAGGACATGGCCCGCATGTGGGTGATGTTCCTAACATCATTGCTTTTGGTAATGACTATGAATTTCTATGCCGTTGTCCGCGAACCAGATTTGGTGAATATTGAAGACTTACCGGACTACCCCAATGAGACAGTAAAGATAGAAGGAATCCTAACCTCGTGGATTAGAGACCCCTATGGTGACGGAGATGACCGAATAGATATGCAAGTAATGGATTCTGAAGACGGATACACCGTAGCAGAAGTCCGATGGGTCAAAAATGGATACATTAACGCAACAAACCTCCCTGAAATTGGATCTATTGTTTACGTAGAAGGAGAAATTGTCGAATGGAACGGTAGTATTTGGTTACAATCAAGTGGAAGAGGAGCAGTCTACCAAAAAGAAGCTGTTGTCGACGCTCCATCCTGGACCAGTATATCCGAATTGGCTAAGGATCCGCAATCATTCGACGGAACATCGATTACTGTTGAAGGATATGTAGGAAAGGCTCTAGCACCGAATATTACTCGACAATCGTTTTACTTGCAAGATAATCCGTCGTATTCGAATGCAGACCACATGTTACATGTTCGACTAGAAGGACGTTTATTGGATTATTATGAAGCAGGAAGTAAAGTTCGACTAACGGGTTGGATTTTATTTGACTCCAGAAATCTTAGGTTCCAAATGTTTTCCCAATCCACCAATCTAGTTGTTCAACAAGAAGCAGGTCCAGTTCATCTCAGATGGTCTGCAGATGCGAGTACATTATCATATGATATTGGAAAAATGGTAACTATCGACGGAACACTTCGATCAGAGTCGGGTGAATTGATGCTTAGAGGACCGACGGAAGATGATGGTTTATGTGCAATAATTACTGGAACAGACTCACCCCCAATTGATGAATATAGAAGCGAATGGGAGGGTAGGTTAAGTTGGGATAATGGAAAAGCTACCATATGCATGAATATAGATTTAGGCAATCAACCAACACCTGAAATCCCTCGTGAAAATATAACTGCACTGGAAGATATTGCACTTGACCCGTTCAGGTTTGCGAATTCCTCCCACACAATAGAAGGATACATCTCAAATCCCATTTGTCCAGACTATCTGAAAGGATATCTCCAAGATTACCCTGCTTGGACTGCGGGCATGGTAAAGATTAGAATTGAATTATCCGGTGCGCGTTCAGAGTGCCTTGAAGCTGGACAATCGGTTCGATTGATTGGGACTGTCGTTTGGGATATTGAAGATGCTAGGTTAGTTATCCGGACCTCAGAAATCAACCTTACTGGCCCAGTTCCTGGATATGTTACCCTGACTTGGGGGGAATCATACTCTGACTGGAGATGGGAAGAGAATAAACGAGTAGAACTCTATGGAATAATCGAAGAAGCAGATAATGGAACCTCACAACTCCTTCGCCAACCGGGAACCAACAGAACAATTTGTATTATTGGTGATGGAACTGAGGCTTCTCAATTCGGTGAAGATGCGCCAACTCTTACTTGGAGAGGTCGTTTAATTTTGGAGAATGATATGGGTGGTACAAGTAGTGCTTGGACATGTATAGACATTAGAGGACATAGCCAAACTTGGGCATAACCATGAGTGATTTTCATGCTGGAAACATACCTGTATGACCTTTTTTGGTTGTTTGTATCATTTGGGGCTGGAGCAATCCTTGGTACATTTACAGGGTTAATACCTGGTTTTCACGTTAACAACGTTGCTCTTATCGCCGTATCCCTGACCCCTATCGCGCTTGGTGTAGGTTTACCACTCGACATCATCGCTGGTATGATAGTTTCATGCGGCATGGTGCATACATTTCTGAATTACATTCCAAGTGCTCTTGTGGGCGCACCAGATGATAACATGGCCTTGGCTTTACTTCCAGGCCATAGGATGTTAGTTACTGGTCAAGCCGCCCAAGGAGTGGCGTACTCTGCAAGAGGATCTCAAATGGGTATGATTATGTCGGTGCCTCTCCTTATAGTTGCAAGACTACTTTTTGGGGATAACCCCGGCCTGAATTGGTTTGAAGGCAGCAGAGATATTCTCCCATGGCTTTTGCTAAGCATCTCTAGTTTCCTTCTATTAACGGAGACTACAAGGTTACCTTGGCCTTCAATCCTACAAAAAGCAACCTCTTGGATGAGAATTCCCCTTCCAAGACCAATTCGAGTCTCTTTCCCAATTTTTGCCTTCAGATATGAGCGTGAGTGGGATGCGATCGACCTGCGACTCAGTAATTCCTCCAGAAAAGCAGGTATCTTTGTGGCCTTATGCTTCTTTTTACTATCTGGTTTCTATGGATGGGCAGTGTTTGAGTTACCGGCACGATCTCCGGTTGGAATGCCATCCGCAACTCTGTTAATGCCCAGTCTAGCAGGATTGTTCGGAATCGCAAATCTAATTGACATATATGTCACTACGTCGGAGATGCCAAAACAGGAACCTAACTGGGAATTACCACCAATGAAACCTTTAGCAGTTCCTACATTCCTATCAGCAGTTGTATCATCTGTCATGGCGATTTTACCTGGAATGACCGCAGCTCAAGCAACTGTCGTTGTGATGTCTATGAGAAATATTGCCGGAAGACTAAGAGACCCTAATTTCATTCCTGCCGATTTCGAATATTCTCCATCAAATAGGGACATGACTCCTGAGGAAATGTTAGCAGAGCGAAGAAAATTATTCATGGAGGAGGTGGGAGGAGTTCCATTTGAAAATGAGGAAACAGAAGACATCACAAAGACAAGAGAAGTCGAAAAATCAGAGGAAACTGACTTTGATGATTTAATTAAAATTGCAGAGAATACTTCCGAATCTTTCGATGAAAATGAGAAGACTTCAACCCAAGATCTTGAGGTTATTGCGGTCCTCTCTTCTGTCAACACTGCTGTAACGGTAATGGTCCTTGGTTTCCTATACATGGTTGGTAGACCACGGTCAGGAGCAGCACTTGCATTAAACATGATTTATCCCATTGACATATGGGGAACTTTGGAACCACCATCTGACTTTGTTAGATTAGTCGCAATCACAATAATTGCAGGTCTATTTTCTGTTCCTGTAATGATTAAATTATCAAAAGGAATGCTAAAACTGCATGAATTAATCCCGTTAAGAACAATGGTAATTTCAGTGATTGTGTTTGTAAGTGCCTTGGTTTGGTTTAGTACGGGATTCATCGGGTTAGGGGTATTAGTCATAGGCACTTTGATGGGACTGATGCCTCCACGAATAGGAATTAGAAGATCACACGGAATGGGGATTATCTTAGTTCCGATCATGGTTTACACCTTTTCACAACAATTTGATGGATTTGGGTTCATATGAAAATGGTGTGATAATTGTTACATCAACCTCAATACCTAGATTTATTCTCAAAGAGATGATGACGTCGGTATTTGGCCCTAGAATTCTTTCCGTGGCGATTGTATTTCTCTTTCTTTCTTCAGCACTAGCCACATGGCAACCCAATAATTACGAGGATTCTCCGCTGCCAGAAATCGATAGCTTGGAGACTAGTCCAAGGTCCACATCATGCATTGGCGACGTGTGTATTTCTGAGGTTCTAGTGAATGCATTTGGTGGAGAGACTGATTCTGTTGGGCCCTCCGATTGGACGAGTGGGGAATGGGTAGAAATCCATAATTCTGGCACTTCGACTGTAGATCTATCAAGTTGGACAATTCAGGACCATAATAACCGTGCACTTCCGATGAGTACACCATATGTTGTCTATCCAATTGGAGCAACGGATCTTAATATTCCCGGAGGAGATTTCATGGTTCTAGCAAGAAATGGAAATGGAGGATCTTGTGGACTTTGTCTAATTAACTCAAATGGTCTAGTTACGCTCAAAACTCCAAGCGGGACAGTAGTCCATACTGTCACATGGACCCCCCGCCCAACAGAAGGAGTTTCGTTAATTGAAAATGCATCTGACCCTACTTCTGATTGGATTGAAGCAACATCCCTCACCCCAGGGAATCAAAACACAGGAGGAAATCAACCTACATATCATGATTCAGGCATCAGAGTCCGGGAAATTCTTGCGGACCCATTCTTTTCGTTGGATAATGGTTCTTGGCCAGGAGGAGAATGGTTTGAATTAGAAAACACAGGAACACAGACAATTGACCTGTCAGGCTACTACGTAAGAGACGCTTCAAGTAACAATATTTCCTTGAATGAATCTCACTTAATCGGTTACGACCCAAATCTTCCAATATCAAGCCACATCCAACCAGGAGAAAGAAGGGTTGTCTCAATAAACTCGTCGACCGAGTTTGGAGTTTTGAACAATGGCGGAGATGATCTAGTTGTTCACCTTCCCAATGGTTCGATAACTGATGAAGTAACTTATCCTCAGACTAGGCCGGGACATTCCATTGTTCGCTCATCAGACGGTTTATCTTGGCAGGATGCTCTTTTCCCCACACCAAATCAACCTGATGCATTAACAGTCAATGGAAGTAGTGCATTAAAAATAAACGAAATAATGGTAAATGCTACTCAAAATGATGAGCCATACCCAAATGGAGAATGGATTGAGTTAAGGGTTCACCCTGATGAATCTACAGGAGTTGGACTTGCTGGATTTGTAATCATTACTGGCACAGGGGGACAAATTACGCTTGACTCAATGCTTGTTGACTGCTCATGTTCTATCACTAACCCTCAAGGATTAGGCCCTGGAGAGTATGGAGTAGTTCAGTTAAATGGAACAGATGTTGAGATAATTCGGACAATTGGAGATACTATCTCATTAGTCGATCCCTCGGGCGATGTAGTTCAAACATTAACATGGCAAACGTCAATCCAGTCTGGCAGAACACTCACCCCATTTGCAGGAGACCCAGTAAACGGCTGGACACTGTCTAGTAATCCAACACCTGCTGCTGCTAACCCCGATCAGTCTGGGGGAACAGGTGGATCTTATGATGTGATACTAACTGAAATCCTCCCCAACCCGTACGGAAATGATACTGCAGAGACCCTACAAGGTACTGGTGAATTTATTGAAATAATGAATAATGGAAGCTCCACAGTAGACCTCTCAGGTTGGTCAGTTACAAGCGGAAGTACTATTCCTTTGGATTCATTTACAACAACCGATTTGACAATAGATTCAGGAGAGTATAGTGTAATTACTGCAACTGATCCTTCCACATTTTGGTTATCCAACAATGGAGGTTCAATTGTTCTTAATGATGCATTAGGAAATCCGGTACACTCGTTAGTCTACAATACAGCATTGCCTGGTGCAGCGATGGTTGCCAACAATTCAGCATCCTCATGGATATACGCCTCATCTCCGTCCCCAGGCATGGTTAATCCTGAATTTGATAATCCATATGCTGGCCTTTCCGATTTAATCATCACAGAGATAATGCCACAATGTGGTATCTCCGGATCCGAATCAGTAGGAATACTAGGAGAATGGATTGAAATTAAAAATAATGGAAGCTCATCTATAGACCTCAGTAGATGGCATGTCCTGGACGAAGATGGCACTGGGATGTTAGTTACTTTAGATCAATTATGGAATCGAACATCAATGACACTTCTTCCAGGAGAATATGCAGTCCTGAGACCTGAAGAAGCGTTTATGGATAATTTCGGGGACACCATCAGACTAATGAATCCAGATGGGACGATGATTCAAACTGTTTACTGGATCTCATCGGAACCATGCGTTTCAATCGAACCAAGATTTGGCTGGAGGCCTACTTTGAGCCCATCACCAGGTGTGGAGAATCCCGTACCCCAAGAATGGGATGGGTCATTGTCAATCAAATTCAGTAGGATCATGTTTGGGGAAGTAGATACTCGTGGGCATGATTGGTTCGAACTTCGGAATGTAGGAACTCAAACAATTGACCTAGCCGGATGGAACATCAGTAGGCAAAGAAACGAAGCTGATCCTTGGAATGATACATTTAGAAGATTAATTCTACCAGCAGGAGAATCTGCAATTATCACATCAGATCCTAGTCATTTGCTCGAGGATGCTGGCATTGAAGCCTATGGAGGTACAGATGTGATGTATAATATGCCCTGGCTACCGAATAATGGTGGTTCATTTCAGCTCGTCGCACCTGATGGAACAGTGGTGGATACTCTGGTCTATGGAGAGGGAAATCCGATGGTGATGGGCTGGACTGGCTCGTCAATCACTCCTCCGGAGAATGCAGATACTACGGGTCTAATTTTAATGAGAGGAGATGGGTGTTCAGAGATGCCTGATACGGACACTTCTGCAGATTGGGAAATAAGATGGTTGCGGATGGGCGCTTCGTTATTTTGTGATGGAGGTGGATTTACAGGGGTCGGAAATATCACTACATCTATTTCCCCCGATCATGCATTGATTGATCTTGTCAATTGGATTAATGATGCTACAACTGAACTCCATGTTCATCTTTATGAATTTACTAGCCCTGAACTCTCAAAGGCTCTTAGGAATGCTGTAGAAAGAGGAGTTGAAGTCACTGTTCTTCTTGAAGGAGGGGTTTACAGTTCTTGGGATTATATGGAGACTAGCAGAGGTGTTGCCTCAGACTTACATTCTGCAGGGGCAACAGTGTTATGGATGGTAGACCCACCATCTGCATCTTCACCCGAAGGACCATATCGATACATTCACTCTAAGGTAGCAGTACGTGATCAATCCTCCGTTTGGATATCAAGTGGTAACTGGAAAAGCAGTAGTTTCCCCAGTGACGGATATGGGAATAGAGAGTGGTCTGTATTCATAGATGATACAACTACCGCTCAACTGGTTCACAGTCGAATGTTATGGGATGAAAATATTAGCCACTTACACATCGAAGAATTCGATCCCATGGATTCAAGATTAGGAACACCGTCTAATTGGGTTACTCCTTCTGATAATCTCAATTTATTGGATTTAACCAGCGGACCCAGTGAGGCCGAGACAACATACAGTGGACCATTTACTGGAAAATTATTGACATGCCCTGATGATTGTATTAGTGGCTTAGTGGAAATGATTGATTCCGCAGACGATTCAATCGATCTCTCAGTCCAATATTTCCAAGATGGTTGGGGATGGGGATATGGTGAAAATCCATTGCTTGCAGCACTTGAACGAGCCGCAATAGAAAGAAATGTAACGATTAGATTGCTACTCAACGGGTACTACACAGATGACCCATTCGATGACAGGGATGTTCTGAATCTGGTAAATAATCATTGGAATAGAACATTAGGTGCAGATACAACTGCTGTTTTGATGTCTAGCGGAGACAATATTACCAAATTACACAATAAAGGAGTAATTATTGATGGGAAGTCTGTTCTAATTTCCAGTATTAACTGGGGTAGTAATAGCGCTCTTAGAAACAGAGAAATCGGAATCCTGCTACACCAGCCTCCTGTTGCTTCCATATACTTGTCCTCATTTGAAGAAGACTGGTACCGCATGGACGAGACTACAGATACAGATGGTGATGGAATGCCTGATTGGTATGAAATAAAACGTGGTCTGAACAGAACTTCTTCACTTGTTCCGGGTAGTCCTTTGGCTGAACAGTCACAAGACTATGATGGAGATGGCTTGTCTAACCTTCAGGAATCAAATTACGATGGTGACCCGTTCTCTAAAGATACAGATGGGGACTGCATAGAAGATTCAGCAGAGTTATCCTTGGCACTAGAGCGTGGTGTTAGCCCCACAGATGCAATGAATAAACCGGATGCTGATAGTGATGGATTTGAAGATTCAATCGAATTTGGTTGCACTCAAACCTCAAATCCAAATTTGGATGGCAACCAAGACAGTACCAACACATCAACCGATGATTCAGAGGAGGATGGACCGGGTGGAGCTTTTGGGCTTAGAGAAGACCCGTTAGAATCTACTGCCGCAAAAGTGCTACTTGGATTAGTCGTTTTATCGGGAATCACTCTGGGCATAGCACTTGCATTAACCATGCTAAAAGAGCAAGATGGATTTATTGAAGAAGTTCTTGAAGACGATTTAGGATATGTTTTCACCGAAGGCGAGATTCAAACAGAAACTAAAGAAAACCATTCTGGAGCGGTAATTCTTGATGGAACTAGTGTTGGTTCGGGAGGAAATGAGGCAAGGGATGCTACTAGTGGCAAAGACGATGGAGTATTTGGAGCACCTAAGCTAGATGGCTTTGCATTCAACGAATGGTCACATGAATTCGTTCAATCTCAACTGAATGAGGGCTGGACAATGGAACAACTCCAAGAAAAATACGAACAAGAGTTCGGCGAGTGAGACGATGACCCCTCAAGAGCTGGCCCAATGCATTCATGATAGGACGGTCAGATCAGAAAATATCCGTGATTTTGTCAAACATGTTATTTCAGACATTGAGGGAGAAAGATGGACTGATTCAGAAGTTGAAATTGTCCTTAAATCAATTTTTGAACACGGAATTGAACCAGATTTGACCGCTTCACTCACAGATTCAATGCGATTTAGTGGTAGATTCTTGACGTGGCCTGATGAATGGAAGCACCTGGTTGTTGACAAACATAGCACTGGCGGAGTAGGTGACAAGGTGTCTATACCTCTAGCACCTGCTTTAACCGCATGTGGTCTCAAAGTTCCAATGATTTCAGGCAGGGGCCTAGGACATACTGGAGGAACTTTGGATAAATTAGAAAGTCTACCAGGATTCGACGTACAATTGTCAATTGAAGAAATTCTTGAACAAGTATCAGATATAGGTATTACAATGGTTGGACAAACCGAAGATTTAGTTCCAGCAGATCGCAGAATGTATGCCATTCGAGATGTGACAGGAACCGTCGCAAGTATACCACTAATTACCAGCAGTATAGTCTCCAAAAAAGCAGCTGAATCCTTGCAATCCTTGGTTTTAGATGTCAAGTTTGGTAGAGCAGCATTCATGACCGAAGAACATGATGCTAGGGAACTTGCCAGAGCAATGGTAGATGCTTCAAATCGATGTGGAATCAAAACATCAGCAGTATTGACATCAATGAATCAACCGATTGGTTGTGCTATTGGAAATTCCTTGGAAATATTAGAATCAATTGAAACAATGCGAGGAAACGGACCTTTGGATCTCGAGGAATTGATTTGCACCCTAGGGGGGGAACTTCTACATTCAGCAGGAATCGTAGAGAATACAGAAATTGGATTTGTGACTATTCAGGATTCCTTACATGATGGTACAGCACTTGAGTGTTTTATCACGATGGCTATTTCTCAAGGAGTAGAACCATCAGTTTTTGATTCAGAACATAGCCTGTGCAATGCATTAGGTCTACTAAATTCGGAATTAAAGACAACTGAAATTTATTCCAATCTTTCGGGTTACGTTTCAGACATAGATGCCATGAAATTAGCATTAATCGCCTTAGATTTAGGAGCAGGTAGGAAAAAAATAGACGACGATATTGACCACTCTGTTGGTTTCTTAATACACATAGAAATGGGGGAGAGAATTGAGGAAGGAGAGTTATTGATTACTGCCTATCATCGTGGAGAATTAAGCAATAAAATCATACTTGGAATAAAAGAATCAATGAAAATTTCCGAATCGAATTTTGATGTAGAGAGCCGTATACTTGAGTGGATTAGGTGAAACCATGTCATTGAGATTGAATCATATTGATTCAATG
>MDTG01330426.1_pt1 | contig 13634 bp, 13 predicted proteins | sample 811421 | NCBI WGS metagenome assembly MDTG01 (sample SAMN05326645, study PRJNA326480) | marine metagenome | isolation source: seawater | place: Pacific Ocean: South East | collected 2011 | reverse complement strand
ATAATTATCCTCTAATTTTTCTAGGGCAGAAATAAAATTTTGAGTTATCTGATAATAAGAATAATCAGCATTACACTTTTCTTGCTTGACATAATTGATTGTTTTTTCGATGACTTCAGGATCGTTGATTATGCTCGAATATGCTTCGTAAATTTCAAGTTCCTGTTTAGGGAGGCTAGCAGAAAGATTTTTTTTTAAGGAATTTGTTTTTTTAGTAGCTGATAAAATAGCTTTTTTAAAGACATTTATTTCTTTCTCTGGTTTAGCAATTCTTTTTTTTGGGACAATGATCGAATTAATATGAAGGATTAGCTTAGCATTACCTATTGCCAATCCAGAACTTGCCACGATGCCCTTAAGTGTTTTGATAATCTATTCCTTAAAATTACTTTCAATAAATTTAACTAGAGCGTTATGTGCTTCTTTTTCATCCAAACCTTTTGCTGTAAGTAAAATTTCATCCTCAGATTTGACACCTAATGTCATTAAAGACAAAGTGCTTTTAGCATTCACTTTCTTACCATTGAATTCAACAAAAATATCAGCATTAAAGCTGGAGGCTTTTTTTGCAAAAAGTGCTGCAGTTCTTGCATGAAAACCTATTTCGTCATTTATACTTACAGGCGAACTTATCATCACATTAATTTTTCTCCAAATGTTCAGCCTTGTCAATAATTATAATCGGCTTACGTACGGCTTCATTAACACTTACTTGTAAAACCTTTTTTCCTTTAAAACGATCTTTTCCAGAAATTGAAACCATTTTTGCAATAATTACAACATCTGCATCTTCAATTTCCTCTTTAGAAATTTTAACTGGGATTTTGTGTCCTCCTTGTTCCTCCACACAAATTTCATGACCTCTTCTTTGAGCTTCTTTTTTTAAAGCTAAAGCAGCCATTTTACTGTGAGCTACCCCTGCTAAACAAGCTGTAATTAATGCTATTTTCATACTTTTTTCAATTAGGATCATTTAGTTCTGAATCTGCAGCATCAAGTGCTCCAACATCTCTTTTACTAATACTTTTTAGAAAATTTGCAGTAAGTGCTGTAACTAGTGAACCAACCACAACACAAATTACAAAGATTAACGGTTTGTCATAAAAAAACCACTGGGCAATTCCTAAAACAGGTGTACTTAACTCCAATAAGAAGATGCCTGCAATAGTACCCCCTATAGTACATCCTAAGACAGTAGCTGTAGTGACTCTTATAATATCACCTACTGCAAGGGGAATGACAATTTCAGTAAAGCCACCAATAATTGAATATATCCAGGAGCTTTTTGCATAGTTTTGTTCTACCTTAGTGTAGAGTTTTGGTTTTAAAAAAGTTGCTAAACACATCCCAAGTGGAGGAATTATAACAATACTTCCACAAATACCAAGGGGAACATATAAATCTAAATCCATTACAGCTGTAGCAAAAGTACTTTGGGTTTTACTAAATGGACCACCGTAGTCTATTCCTCCCAAAAATCCCATTACTGCTCCCATTATAGCTGAACCTTCTTCACTAAGATTTGATAAGAAAGAAGAAATAACTTCCATTAGCCATGCAATGGGAGGGCCAAGAAGATAGACCATAAAAACAACTACTATAAGTGTGCTAAATACTGGTGCAATAAATCCCCAGGTACTCTGAAGTATTTCAGGCAGCTGTATTTTCATAAGCATATAGGTTGCATACCCAACTAATATACCTCCAAGTAGAGCACCTAAATAACCGGTGTCAATTTGTTGTGCTAAAATACCAACAATAAAACCAGGTGCAATCCCTGGTGTATCTGTAATGCTGTAGGCTGTGTAGGCAGCCATAATAGGAACAAAATAAGTCAAGCCTATAGTTCCTACATCTTTGAAAATTTTCCAAATAGATCCTTCTGCATAATCACCTCCACCTAAAACGGCAATGCTTCCTACCATTCCTCCAATAAGCAGAATTGGGAGCATATAAGAAACTCCAGTTCTAAAGTGGGTTCCTGTATCTTTGAATATATCAGCTGTTTCTTTCCAAAAATTCATGGTATAAAATTTTAATGAAATGTTTTCGAAATATCTTCTTCAGTCTTTGCATTTACCCAAACCTCTCGGACTTCGTCCTCTAGAGCTAAACTTGCTATTTGAGACATCAGATCAATATGATAATTATCCTCTTCTCCTTTTGAATCGGGTAGTGCGAGTATTAATATAAATTGCACTGATTCGTCTTTTTTATCCCATTCTAAATTAGTTGTTCTGCAAAAACCAAAGCTTACTTTTTTCACAGCTTTTGAAACGGCATGGGGTATAGCAATATTATGGCCACAATAAGTTGATAAGAGATTTTCACGCTCTAAAACGGCATCCAAATACTTTTTTTTGTTTATTAAACAACCATTTTCATCAAGTTTATCTACAAGTAGCGAAATAGCATCATCTTTATTTTTTAATTTTAAATTAAGCTCGATAAAAGCAGGGGAGAGGTGATTCATTTTTTAAATTTAAGATTGTGCTTTTTCAATTGCAGCTCTACATTTTTTTACGGCCACTTTAATTCCTTCAGGATCTTTAAAAATAGCAGAAGACAAAACAACTACATCTGGATCACATGAAACTAAAGGAGCCAAATTGTCTGCCCTTATGCCACCATCAATGGCAATTTCACAATCTGGATTTTTTTCATCAACTAATTTTCTTGCTTTTTGCAAGAGGTCTAAGCAAGATTTTCTCCAACCCCAATTATCTTTTCCGTCGGTTTCATCAACCCCATGAACCACAATGTGTAAACGATCAATATCATAAATGGACTCCTCCACAAAAGATAAAGGAGTGTAAAGCCCAATGGTCAATCCTATCTTCATCGATCGTTCTCTACACCAATTAATAATATAGGCAAGTGGTGCCCCAATAAAATGTTCTGCTGGGAGAATTAGCATGTTTGTTCCTACTTCAGCTAATTTTTCAATGAATAATAAATCACAAGTTTTGGTATAAATATGACATTCTACAGGGAGTTTTGTATGTTTTCGAATTCCATCTATAATTTGATGCCCCCCCATTAATTGCATGTTTTTCAAATCATGCATATCAGCCGCATCTGAATGGATATAATCTGCACCTGCACCTGTAACTTGTTTTACCAAATCTGCAATATGTCCGTAATCCACATGAGCTAACCCTGCAGCTATTTTAATTTTTTTCATATATTTTATTCTTTGATACTTTTGCTCATTAGATTAATTATGTCTTTACCATTTTTAGGATCTAATTTTTTTAACAAAGGATGGGAGAGAATTTCTTTTCTTTCCAGATCGTTTATTGCTGCACGTTGTAAAGATTTAGATAAATTAGTAGTTTCTAATAATTCGAGAACCTTATTATGAAATGCCTTAGGGGTTTTTTCTAGTTCCAAGAAAGCAGCTATTTTTTCAAATTTTTTATGAGCAATTTCATGTTTGTATTCAAGAAAGGCTGGATAAACCATAGCTAGTGTTTCACCATGGGCAACTCTTTGGCAAATTCCACCGATTATTTCTCCTAAAGGATGTGGTAAGTCGGCCCCTCCGTTAGATAAACACATACCGGAAATTGTGTCAGCCCAAGCAAGATGTGTACGGTATTCTATATTCTGTGGTTCTTTTATAGCTTTTGGTAAGTACTCCATTACCAACTTTATTGCTTCAAGTGAAAGGTGTTCTGTTAGGGGAGAAGTTCTTCCACCTAGATAACTTTCGAAAGCATGGGTAAAAGCATCAAAACCTGTTGCGGCAGTTACACTTCCTGGAACAGAAAGCATTAATTCTGGATCTACTATAGCTACTTTAGGGAAAAGGTCATGGTGAAAAAGTGTGATTTTTTCTTTCTTTTTTATATCGCTAACTACAGCAGCTTGTGTACATTGTGAACCTGTTCCAGAAGTTGTTGAAATGGCGATAAAAGGGAGACTTGAAGATTTTGAAGGTATAAATGTAAAAGGATCATTATAGTTTGAAAAAGCAGCTTTCCAGTCAATGATTCCATCAGATTCATATAATAAAGCTATTAATTTTGCTGAATCCATTACCGATCCACCTCCTACGCCTAAAACAAAGTCTACCCGATTTTTTGCAGCAATTGCTACTCCTTTATCAATTCCATCTAAAGTTGGATTGGGCACAATTTCATCAAAAAAATAAACCTTAACTCCAACTGTATTCAAAAGATTTTCAACCCTTTTATAAGTTTTTTTTAAGGAGCCTTCTTTTGGCCTTGAAACTAAGAGGCAATTTTTACCATATGATTTTGCAATCTCTTTTATGTTTTCTAGTTTTCCAGGACCAAAAATAAGTTGAGTGGGTGTAAAAAAATTAAATGAAGAATTAACCATACGTTCTGTTTTAAGAAATCATTTCAAATTTTGCAGTAAAGTGGCGTAAACTTATAATAGGTCCCTCGTAGGTTAGTTTTAATCCCTTCATTTGATCTCTTCTTTTAAAAACATCTTGAAGCGCATTAATCACAACATCCATGTGTCTATTTGTATATACCCTTCTGGATACTGTTAAACGGACTAATTCTAAATCAGGATAAATAATCTGTCCTGTTTCTTTATCTTTTTTTGAAAATGCACAAGATCCTAACTCTACTCCCCTGACCCCAGCAGTCTTATATAATTCTACTACAAGCGCTTGACCTGGAAATTCTCTTTGGGGGATGTGTGGATAAAATTTTTGTGCGTCTATATACACACCGTGACCTCCTGTTGGTAAAATGATGGGAATATTTCTTTTTGACAATTCTTCACCTAAGTATTGTACTTGCTCGATTCTATATTTTAGATATTCTTCATCAATCCCCTCTTGAAGTCCAATAGCAAGGGCCTCTAGATCTCTTCCGCTCATACCTCCATAGGTAACAAACCCTTCATTAATTATGGCTAGTTGGTTTATCATTGGAAATAATTCTTCGTGGCGAGTACAAATAAAACCACCGATATTAACTAAGCCATCTTTTTTAGAACTCATAACACAGCCGTCAGCATAAGAAAATAGTTCATTTGCAATTTCCTTTATTGTTTTATTCTGATAACCTTTTTCTCTCTTCTTTATAAAATAACAATTCTCTGCAAAACGAGCTGCATCAATCATTAATGGAATATTATTTGTTTGGGCTATAGAAGAAACATTTCTAATATTTTCCATTGAAACAGGCTGTCCGCCATTTCCATTTGAAGTTACTGTAATAATAATTAGTGGAATATTTTCCTTTCCTTTTTCATTGATAAAATTTTTGAGTTTTTTAAGATCCATATTACCTTTAAATGGATGAGGATTGGAATTAGCTGTTCTGCCTTCCTCAATAATCAGATCTACGGGGATAGAGCCAGCAATTTCAGAATGACCTTTAAAACTGTCAAAGTGAAGATTTCCTAATATATATCCGCCTTTGGAAGCATAAAGTTGGGACATGATAAAATCTGCAGCTCTTCCCTGGTGGGTAGGTTGTACAAAAGGGAATTGCATGATGTCTTGAACAGAATCAATTAAGCGGTAAAAACTTGAACTTCCAGCATAAGATTCATCCCCCGTCATAATTCCTCCCCATTGCTTACTGCTCATCGCCGAAGTTCCACTATCAGTCAACATGTCTATAAAGACATTTTCTGCAGGAATCTTAAAAATATTAAAATCAGCTTCTTTAACCAATTTTTCTCTTTCTTCTCGAGTTGTTTTTTTAATGGGTTCAACCATTTTTATCCTAAAAGGCTCTGCATCATCAAGAAATTTCATAAAGTACTCTAATGTTAATTATTCAATAAAAAGTAATTAAAGTTACATTTTTCTCCCTTTTTGGTTACCTTTTTTAATTAAATTTAAGAGGTTAAAAAAACAAGAATAAATGAAAAGAAGTGTTTTCATCAGTCAAATGGCTACTTTGGGTGCCTTGACTTATTCAGGACTACCACAATTAGCATGTAATGGTCCGTCAAAATACAAAATGGGACTTCAGCTCTTTTCTGTACGTGATGCGATGGCAAAAGATCCAGTTGGCACTCTGAAAAAATTAAAAGCCATGGGGTATGAAGATTTCGAAACCTATGGTTTTGATCCAAAAGCAAAAAAATTATATGGTTTCAAAGTGTCTGATTTCAAAAAAATTTTAGATGATTTAGGACTATCGACAACCAGTGGTCATTTTGGATTTTCTGATTACTTCAATTCTTCAAAAGAGGAATTGAAATTGTTTGTTGATAAGTGTATAACAGCATCAAAAATATTAAATGCACCCTATATTACATGGCCTTGGGTACATCCCGATCAACGTAATTCTGAAAGCTTCAAACTCTTAGCTGATAAACTCAATCGAATTGGGGAACAAGTCAATTCTGCTGGTTTAGGATTCGCATATCATAATCACGGATATGAATTTGAAAATTGGGGAGGAATTACTGGACACAGTATTTTGATTCAGATTACTGATCCTGATTTGGTCAAACTTCAAATGGATATGTATTGGGTTGTACATTCTGGAAAAACACCAAAACAACTTGTGGATCAACACCCAGGGCGCTATACTATGTGGCATATTAAGGATATGGATAGACTCACTAGAGATTACAGTGAATTAGGGAATGGTTCAATAGATTACACTCAAATTCTGCCTGATGCAGGAAAAAGTGGGTTAGAATATTACTACATTGAACAAGGAGGTAATTATTCAGTAAATTCCATGGAGAGTGCAAAAACTTCAGCTAGATTTTTTAAGAAAAAGCTAAAGCATTTAATTTAATTCCCTAAGTAATTTGAAAAGTTCCTTTTAGAAAAGTTCTTGCTTTTCCTCCAATTAATACACGATTATCAAGATTTTCACAAAATAATTGACCCCCACGTTCAGACAGTTGTAGTGCTTTCATTTTTTGTTTCTTCAATATAGATGCCCAGTATGGGATTAAAGAACAATGTGCTGAACCAGTGACTGGATCCTCAAGTAAAGTTGCTCTGGGGGTAAAAAAGCGAGACACAAAATCAACCTTATCTCCTGGGGCAGTAACAATGACACCACCTGTTCCTAGGTTTAAAGAATCAAAAATGTTTCGTTCTATTTGAACATTTCTCACCTCTTTTTCCTTATCATAAATCAGGACAAAATCTCTTGATTTTAATACCTCTATTGGTTTTAAATTTAAAGATTTTGCAAGATTTTGAGGGAGTTCAGTTAACTGAGGCATGCGGGAAGGAAAATCTAAGAAATAATGATCTTTATAAACGGACACATTTACCTTTCCACTGAGTGTATTAAAGCTGAGGGTTTTATCAGAATTATGTAAATGTTTTTTTAAAACATGAGCTGTTGCTAGGGTAGCGTGTCCACACAGATCCATTTCCAAATCAGGAGTAAACCAACGCAAATGAATTGAGTCTTTATTTTGAACAAAAAAAGCAGTTTCCGGGACAGAATTTTCTTTAGCTATATCCAATAAAATAGAATCATTTAGCCATTTATCTAATGGAACAACGCAGGCGGGGTTTCCCTGAAAAAGTTTGCTGGTAAAAGCATCAACTTGATAAATAGAATAGTCCATATTTAAAGATAAGCACTTTTATACTTTTCTCATAGAAATTGACTTAATCAAACCCTTGTATACCTTGAATTGTTGTGTATTTTAAATTAAAACGTTTCTTAGGATAAATGATTTTATAAGCAGACTGAACAGCTAGAGTGGCTTCATGGAAACCACAAAGAATTAATTTTAATTTACCAGGGTAGGTATTCACATCTCCTATTGCAAAAACTCCTGGAATGTTTGTTTGATAGTCTAAAGTATTATTCACTTTAATTGCATTTTTTTCAATTTCTAAGCCCCAGTTAGAAATAGGACCTAATTTTGGAGATAAACCAAACAAGGGTAACCAAGTGTCAACTTCTACTTTTTTATTAGGTTGGTCTTTTTGTTTTATTTCTAAAGTAGTGAGTCTATCCTCTCCTTCCAAATTAACTACTTCTGAATTAGTGTAAAGTTTTATTTTACCTTCTTTTTGAAGTTTATAAGCTTTTTCTACCGATTCTTTATTAGCTCTAAAAGATTTGCTTCTGTGAATCAGTCCTACTGGAGTGTTGTTTTGCTCAGCAAAATAAATAGCCCAATCTAAAGCTGAGTCTCCTCCTCCAGAGATAAAGATTTTTTTTCCAAGAAATACGTCTGGTTCTTTTACCATATATTCAACTCCTTTCTTTTCATATTTATGGAGTATATTAATTTTGGGTTTTCGTGGCTCAAAGCTACCAAGTCCTCCAGCGATCATCACAACTGGAGCTTGATGCTTTGTACCTTCTTTAGAAGTAACAATAAAACTTCCATCCTTTTGTTTATGTATATTTTCAGCACGCTCTCCCAAAGTATAGCCTGGTTTAAAAGGGGCGGCTTGTTTCATCAAATTATCAATGAGTTCTCCAGCCAAAACCTTTGGGTAACCTGGGATATCATATATTGGCTTTTTTGGGTAAATTTCAATAAGTTGTCCTCCGGTTTTTGGTATTGCATCGATAATATGGCATTTGAGTTTCATCAGACCTGCTTCAAAAACAGCAAATAGACCGACAGGGCCTGCACCAATGATAATAATGTCTGTTTTTACCATATCATTTTTTGATAAAATAAAGGTCGGGACTATTCTTTAAAAAAACTAATCTCTATTTCTATAAACCACTTATGTAACTACCAAGGGAATCTTTAAATTGAAAACCTTCTAATGTTCTGTATTTGTTTAAGCGCTTATTGGCTTCTAATCCCCATAATAAAAATTCCATCATAAAATGATAGTCTTCTTTTGGAGAGTTGGGTTGGTGTTTTTTAATTATGTTTTTTATATCAGGTATCATCTCTAAAGAGTCTTTATACAAACTATCTTCAAGTGTATCTTCTAAGAAAAGTTCATTATCACTAAAAAACCAACCTAAAAGTTTGTCATAAGGCCCCTTTTCATCCTGCTTTTCTAACTTTTTAATTTTTGGGAAATAAGACGGGAATAGAGTTTTACAGGCTTCAGAAATTAAATGATAAGAGATTTGTTCTGCTCCTTCTTGCTCTCCTTCATAAACTAATTCAACTTTTCCATTTATTGCAGGAATAATTCCTAAAAAATCGGCCATTCGAATACATGTATTTTGACTACCAGTAATTAAAATTCTTCTTTCTGCAGCACTAATGAGGTTTTCAAAAGCAGTAATACTCATCCTTGTGCTTACTCCACTTTTGTTGTCTACATAGTTGCTTTTCCTTGCCTCAATACTAATTTGTTCAACAATATCGCGTGCTAATTCTGGGATGTGAATTTTAGAACTTATAACTTTGTTTATCTTAACTTCTTGATTTGTAATTGCTTTTGCAATTTCTCTAGAGTGAGGGTAATGAGTAAGAATCTGAGATCCAATTCTATCTTTTAGAGGTGTTACTATGCTTCCACGATTAGTATAATCTTCTGGATTAGCAGTAAAGATAATTTGAGTTTCTATAGGTAGACGTAATTTAAAACCTCTAATTTGAATTTCCTTTTCTTGTAATATTGAAAAGAGAGCCACTTGAATACGAGCCTGTAAATCAGGCAATTCATTTAAAACAAAAATGCAACGATGTGCACGAGGAATCATACCAAAGTGAATCACTTTCTCATCAGCATAAGAAAGTTTTAGGTTAGCAGCTTTGATAGGATCTACATCACCAATCAAGTCTGCAACTGTTACATCGGGTGTAGCAAGCTTTTCAAAAAAACGATCATTCCGATGCAGCCATTCTATAGGTGTGTCATTACCTTTTTTAGAAATTAGTTCTTTTGCTTCACGACTTATAGGATCTAGTGGACAGTCATTGATTTCAGAACCTCTGACCACAGGCACCCATTCGTCTAAGAGTTCTATCATTTGGCGAGCCAAACGAGTTTTAGCTTGGCCACGAAGACCCAATAGATTTATATTATGTCCTGAAAGTATTGCACGCTCCATATCAGGAATTACTGTGTTTTCATAACCAATTAAACCTTTAAAAGTCTTTAAGCCTTCACGTAAACGATTACGTAAATTTTTAGCTAATTCTTCTTTTATATTTTGTGGTTTATAACTAGTTTTTTTTAGTGCCCCTAGCGTATTAATTTTTGGTGAACTCATAGTTTTGTTTTCTCTATTCTAGTTTTTTTCTTCTATTTTTTTCATAGTCTTCAAATATCATTTCACCTAAACCTTTTAAGCCGGTAAAAAATGCTTTTCCTCTATTGACTTCAGTAAAAGTTCTAACAAATTGCTTTAAATATGGGTCTTGTGCTATCATAAAGGTAGTTATGGGGATATGTATTTTTTTTGCCTGTCGCGCCATATTGTAGCATTTTTCTACAATTCTTTCATCTAGTCCAACACTGTTTTTGTAATAAGAACCATCATCCATTTTTAAACAACTAGGTTTTCCATCAGTAATCATGAAAATTTGTTTATTACTATTTCTTTTTCTTCGGAGTAGATCCATAGCTAGTTTTAATCCTGCAACAGTATTGGTGTGATAAGGTCCTACTTGAAGATAGGGGACTTCTTTCAGGGATATAGGCCAGGCATCATTTCCAAATACTAAAATATCTAGTGTATCTTTTGGATAACAAGTTGTAATCATTTCAGCTAAGGCCATAGCTACTTTTTTTGCAGGTGTAATGCGATCTTCTCCGTACAGAATCATGCTGTGACTGATATCAATCATCAAAACTGTACTCATTTGTGTTTTATAAAAATTGTCTTCTACAACAAGATCGTCATGCTGAAATGTGAAGTCATTACCTGCTGAACGGATTTGAGCATTTTTAATACTCTGAGTCATATCAATTTTTTCTAATGCATCACCAAATTGGTAAGCTTTAAATTCACCATTATTATCTTCGCCTTGCCCCATTTTTTTTGTCTTATGGTTTCCGGAATTAGACTTTTTTAATTTTCCAAAGATTTGTTTTAGTGCATGTTCTCGTAAAAGCTTCTCTGTTTTTGGAGTCAAGGACATTCCATCTCCATTTCCAGTTCCATCTACTTTAGGCTGGATATAGGATTTTTTGAGTAAGTCCTCGATGAAGTCATCTATACTATAATTTTCGTCAGTGATTTTGTATTCTTGATCTAGCTCTCTGAGCCAATCGATGGCTTCATCAAAATCTCCTGAGGTATGGGTTATAAGCTCTTTAAAAACCTCAAACAAACGTTCAAAGGGTGTTTTTTCCTTCGCGTGGTGTTTGGTAAAATTAAGACCAGTACCTAAAGGCTTGAATTTCATAGCCCTCAAAAATACAACTTTTTTGAACTTATGATTTAAAATAAATTGCCTTTTCTAATCAATTTTATAATGTTCTTCAGTGCATTTAAAATAATTTAGTTCAAGTTGTAAATATTTAAATTTTGGATATATTTTTCAATTAAAGCAACTCCCTCCTTATGAATGATTGATCTTCCTATTTCAGGCATCATTACACCAGGATCATTACTTTTTATTCGGTATATCAATATGGATTCTTCTGGACGTCCAGGGACAATATTGTATTGAAGATTTCCTGATCCTTTTCCAGCAGCTATGGGAGGTTTAAAAACTCCTTGTTTTCTTGTGTCTAATTGACTTAACCGCAAATCTAAGCCAGAATTTTTTGCACTACCCTTAGGGTTATGACAGTGGGCACAATTGATATCCAGATAAGCTTTAGCACGATCCTCTAAGTTTCCAGTTTCCTCCTGATCCCATATTGCAAATTTTGGGAAAGCAGCATGATCTGGTGAGTCAACTAATAATCTTTTATATTTAAAAAACTCAAGCTGACTCATTTGAGTTGAAAGGGCAGCATATTTTTTATTTAATTGTGCCGCGGAAGGGCCAATGGGATTAACATCTTTGCCTTTGAGATGACAATTTTTACACTGGTTGTTATTAGGCACATTGTAAACTGCAGATTTTATGCTACCGTCGGTGTGGGTCCAAGACACCATAGTTTGTTTTCCAATGTAGTTTATTGAAGCATCTTTTTGATCATCATCCCAAATATAATTTAAAGCTTTCCAGCCATTAGACTCTTTTATAAGTAAGCGTGTTTCAATGATTTTTTTCTCTCCATTTTCGTTTCTAAAATCTGCTGGATAATAAAAGTTTTTAATTAAAACAGTACCAGTTTCAAAAGAAAATACTTCTTCATTTTTGTAAATTATTTTTCTCCCCTCGGGTAAGTAAATAAAACGTTTTTTAAAAGCGTAATTGGAGAATAAAGGCGTATTTAAGCTATACGGATATACGTTATTATTTGGCTTCAAATCCTTGAGTTTACCTGTAAAGAATTTGTATTGAGATAAGAATTGCTTCTCATTTATTTTTTGAGAAATGATTGGTTTGATCAAAGTTCCTTTTTTAGCTAAAGGAATTATTTTTTCTTTGGAGTTGCATTTAAGCAGTGTAAAAAAAACTGGAAAAACAAAAAATAATCTTAATATGAACATACCAATTCTTATCATTTAATACTACAATCAAAAGGATTTAAATTATTTGAAAAGTTTATAAAATCATTAGCTGCATCAAGGTAAGCAAATGAAACTTTCCCATTATTTTGAATACAAATTCTCACTTCGGGGTCATGTAGCTTAACTCCTTGAGGCAAAATGCCATCATAGGTAATGTCTGGAATTACCGCTCTATTTTTAAAGAGCCATAGTTTTCCAAAATCATTCGATAATATAGGTAATGCATGGGTATTTTTAAAGATATTATCATGAATAAAAACCCTTCCAGGATATGGATTGTAAGCCTTATCTTTTTCAAAATCTGAGAATATTGATCTGATACCTTGAGCTTCAACTGCTTTATTCAAATTGGCTGCTTCTGGATCCTGATCAGATGCAAAAATTTCATAACTGACTACCGCAAGATTGCTTGTCTTGTGGTTTGCAATAATGTTTTGATAAAAATCTACATCTTTTGTCGCCATTATGATCACTCCAGTTCCCTTGGGGACGGCACTAACAATTGAACCTTTCACACCAAAGTTGTTTAAATTGTTATCATAAATTTTATTGTTGTAGGCTTTTACGCGATTCCCATATACAGTAAGTCCTGGAAGGTTAAAGATCAAAAGCCCACTGGTATTTTGAAAGGCTTCATTATTGTATATTTCAACATGAGAACTGTTTTCACTTTCAATACCAGCAACATTATAAAACACCTTATTGTTTCGTATAATTACATGTTGTGACTGACCAACATAGATTCCCGCATCCGAAGCTGCAATTGCTTCACATTCCTCAATTAAAATGTTGGTGCTTAGTACAGGATAAATACCGTAGGCACCATTATCAGTAGAAACTTTTCCCGTCCAGGCAGATCGAACTCTTCTCAATGAAATTGTATCGGTGTCACTTATTTTGATATTATCTCCTGCAGCATCTTCAATAGAAAAATCTTCTAAAACAATATTTTGTGAATTTGTTATTTTGAGACCTTCTGCCCCTTGTATTTGACCTTTAAATGAAAGGATGGTATTGTCCATTCCCATTCCTTTTATTTTAACATGTTTTTTAGCATCCAAACTCAAGGATTGAGAAAAGAGAAAATGCCCTTCGGGCAATTGAATTGTAGTACTATCTTTTGCTAAGATAAAGGCCTCCAAAATTTTTTCT
>MDTG01033417.1_pt1 | contig 13634 bp, 13 predicted proteins | sample 811421 | NCBI WGS metagenome assembly MDTG01 (sample SAMN05326645, study PRJNA326480) | marine metagenome | isolation source: seawater | place: Pacific Ocean: South East | collected 2011 | reverse complement strand
TACAGATTATATAATTTCTGTCATATCAGAAGAGTTTGGGATTATTGCTATAATTTTAATTTTATTTTTGTTTTTGGTTTTCATTCATACAGTTTTTAGAAAAGTAAATTTAGAAAATGACAATGAGTCAAAACTAATTTTGGTAGGTTGCATAAGTTTAATTTTAATGCAAACAATGATACACGTTGGAGTAAATATAAGATTATTTCCCACAACAGGAATGACTCTTCCCTTCATAAGTTATGGAGGTTCATCTATTGTAGGCATGTCAATCATTTCGGGAATAATTCTAAATTTGACAAAAAGAAAAATAGGTTAAAATGAAAAAGAGGATTTTAATTTCTACAGGAGGTTCAGGAGGTCATGTAATACCAGCTACTATTTTACATAATCACCTTTTAAAAAAAAAAGATGTTTTTATTTCAACAGATAATAGAGGATATAAATATTTGAATAAAGACATTCATAAAATTTTAATTATTGATACTCCCAAACTGAAGTTATTATCACTACCACTAAATTTCTTTAAGATTCTATTTTTGTCCATTAAAACTTTTTTTTTTCTTAAGAAAGAGAAAATAAATCAACTAATTTCAACTGGTGGATATATGTCATTGCCTTTAATTTTAGCAGGAAAATTTTTGAATTTAAAAATTTACTTATTTGAACCAAATCTTGTTTTGGGAAGAGCTAATAAATTTTTTTTAGGTTCATGTGAAAAAATTTTTTGCTACACAGACCAAATAAAAAATTTTCCCACTAAATTCAAAAATAAAATAGTAACAATATATCCACTCGTTAGGGATGAATTTTATAAAATAAAAAAATCTAAAACTAAAAATGATAAATTTTGTTTATTGATTGTTGGAGGGAGCCAAGGGGCAAGCATCTTTGATAAAAATTTAAAAAATTCAATCCTGAATATTTCAAAAAAATTTTCTATAAAAATTATCCAGCAAACACATTCAAAAAATATTTTTTCACTAAAAGAATTCTATACTTTAAACAATATTGAGAATGAAATATTTAATTATGATGAAAATTTTATTGAAAAAATTGCTAGAGCAGATGTTTGTGTAACAAGAGCAGGAGCATCAACATTAGCCGAATTGTCAATTCTTAATACCCCTTTTATAGCTGTGCCATTACCAAATTCTAAAGATAATCATCAATTTGAAAATGCGAATTTTTATTTGAAAAATGATTGCTGCTGGATCTTAGAGCAAAATCTTTTTGATGAAAGAATTGAGCAATTAATAATCAAAATTTTACAAAATAAATCAGATTTTGATAAAAAAAAAGAAAATTTACTTAATTTAAATTATCAAAACACATGGATAAATGTTAATCAAAAAATATTAAAAAATTTAGATGAAAATTGAACTTGCAAAAAATGAAGTTATTCACTTTATTGGAATAGGTGGAATAGGAATGAGTGGTCTATCTCTCATAATGAGAGGAAAAGAATTTAAAGTTCAAGGAAGTGATATAATTTTAAATAAAAATATAGAGAGATTAAAAAAAGAAAAAATAAAAATTTTTATAGGTCATAAAAAACAGCATATAAAAAATGCTACAATAATTGTAGTCTCATCAGCGATTAAAAAAAATAATCCAGAATTGCTAGAGGCAAAAAGAAAAAATTTACCTATAATAAAAAGAGGAAGAATGTTGGCACACATTGTTTCTCTTACAAAAAATATAGTTGTGGCTGGATCTCATGGAAAAACTACCACTACTTCATTGGTAGCTTCGATTTTTCAAAAAACTAATCTAGATCCAACAATAATTAATGGCGGTGTAATCAACTCTTTAAAAAGTTCTGCAAAATTAGGAAAAAGTGATTGGTCAATTTTAGAAGCAGACGAGTCGGATGGCAGCTTTGTTCATATTCCATCCACCTATTCAATTATCACGAATATTGACAGAGAACACATGGACTTTTACAAAGATATAGATGACTTAAAAAAATCTTTTAATGAATTTATCAAGAAAGTCCCTTCATTTGGAAAATCTTTTATCTGTATTGATGATAAAATTAATAGAGAGCTTATTAAAGATATTAAAAACAAAAATTTTTATACTTATGGTAAAAATTTAAAATCAAATTTTTTGATAAAAAATATATATTATAAAGAAGAAATAACACAATTCGATTTAGTGGTAAATCTTCCTAATCAAAAAAAACAAACAATCAAAAAGATTAAAATTCCACTAATTGGTATACACAATATAAGAAACTCTGTAGCAGCTGCCGCCGTAGCTCTAACAATTGGTATTACTGTAAAAGATATCAAAGATGGTTTATTGAGGTTTAAGGGTGTTCAAAGAAGGTTTAATAAAATTTTCAAATTTAATAATGTAAGTTTTTACGATGATTACGCACACCATCCAACTGAAATTAAGATGGTTTTAGATGGCGTTAAAAAAGTTTTTGAAGGTTATGAAAAAGTCTGTATATTTCAACCTCACCGAATTTCAAGGTTGATAAATCTTCGTAAAGAATTTTCATTTTCATTTCATAATGCAGATATAGTTATATTGTGTCCAGTTTATGCAGCAGGAGAAAAAATGAAATTAAACTTCAGCTATTTAAAATTTGCAAAAGAAATTATAAAAAATTCTAAAGTTAAACTTTTTCTCGTAAAAGATAATTTTCAATTAGCGAAATTTATAAAAAAAAATATTTATGGAAAAAAAATAGTAATAGGTATGGGCGCCGGCACTATTTCAAATTGGATGAGAAAACTCCCAGAGTTGATGAGATGAAAATAAATGAAATTAAAAAAATACTTCATAATTTTGGTGAAAACTTACACTTTGAATATGATTTGAAAAAAAAAAATTGGTTTAATATAGGTGGTAAATCTAAAGTATTTTTTAAAGCAGACCATCTAGACCAATTAATTAGTTTTCTTAAAATTCTTAATAATCAAGAAAGAATATTTGTACTTGGTGCCGGTTCAAATGTTCTAATAACTGATGATTTATTTGACGGAGTAGTTATCAAACTAGGGAAAAATTTTAATAATATTACATTACATAGCGAAGATATAATAATCGCTGGCAGTGCTGTATTGGATAAAAGTTTATCTAATTTCGCTCTTAAAAATAGTTTAAGTGGTTTTGAATTTCTATCATGTATACCAGGTACAGTTGGAGGTGGTATTACAATGAATGCCGGTTGTTTTAATAAAGAATTTAAAGATATATTAGTCTCTGTACAGGCTATTGATAAATTTGGGAGAGTAATAACAATACCATCAAAAGAGATTAAATTTGAGTATAGAAAAAGTAATATACCTGAAGATTATATTTTTTTAAGCGCTTCTTTTAAAGGTTTAAAGTCAAATAAAAAGGAAATAGAGACTACAATGAGTAAATTAAAATCAAAAAAGGAGAAAAATCAACCTACAAGAATTAAAACAAGTGGTAGTACATTTAAAAATCCAATAGCTCAAAGTAATAAAAAAGTTTGGGAGCTTATAAGAGACTCCGTTCCCCTTGAGCAATCATTTGGAGATGCTTGTATTTCTGAGAAACATTCCAATTTTTTTGTAAATAAAGGTAATGCGAAGTTTCAAGATATGAAAAAATTGATAGATTACGTTTCTGAAAAAGTTTTAAAAAAAACTGGTATTAGTTTAGAAAAAGAAATTAAGATATTGGAATAATTTGAAAAAAAAAATATTAATAATTTCAGGTGGAATTTCAAAAGAAAGAACAATCAGTCTTGATACTGGAAAGCAAGTAGCAAAGGAATTGAAAAAAAATGGTTATCAAGTAAAGATCACTGAACCTAATTACAAATTCTTTCGCACTATAAAATCCTTCAAACCAAAAGTTATTTTTAACGCATTACATGGCCAATTCGGTGAGGATGGCTACATACAGACAATTTTAGAAAGTACCAGAATACCCTATACCCACTCAGGTGTTATTGCGTCCGCTTTAGCTATGGATAAGGAGATATCAAAAAAAATTTTTATAAAGAATAATATATTAACCCCAAAATTTTTTTGTTATTCTTTCAATTTATCAAAAAATAATTTGATTAAGAAAATCGAGAAAGAAATCAAATTTCCAGTTGTTATCAAACCAATAAATGAAGGATCAAGTGTCAATGTTTTTATATGCAATAAATCAAATATTTTTAAAAAATTAAGGTCATTAAGAGAATATAGAAAAATTATTATTGAGGAGTTTATATCAGGACGTGAAATTCAGGCAGCAATAATTGGATCAAACAAACTCGGAGCTATTGAATTAAAACCAAAGAGAAGATTTTATGATTATCAAGCTAAATATAATCCAAAAGCGAAAACTAAACACATAATTCCTGTAGATCTAAGTAAAAAACAATACAATAAATTAATGGACATTGCTTTTAAAGCTCACAAAATTTTAAAATGCAGCGGTGTTACACGGTCGGATTTTAAATTTTACAAAAATAGATTCTACCTTTTGGAAATTAATACTCAACCTGGTATGACAAAACTTTCTCTAGTACCTGAAATAGCCGCATTTAAAAAGATTAGTTTCATTAAATTAATTGAATTACTTTTAAAAAATGCAATTAAGATTAAGTAGAAAAATTTTATTTTATATTTTTTTAATTATTTTTTTAAGTACTTTCAATAATAAGTATTTCTCAAATATTGAATTAAAGACTATAGATGAAATTACTATAATAGGATTGAATGATAGAGAAATGCAAGATTTATTAGATAATCTTGAATCACTTAATTTGAAAAATATTTTTTTTTTAAATAAATTTGAGTTAGTGAAAAAATTAGAAGCTAACAAATTAATTGAAAATTACACTGTATTTAAAAAGTATCCCTCATCAATAGAAATTAGAGTAACTAAAACAAAATTTTTAGCTAACATTTTTAAAGATGGAAAAACCTTTGTATTGGGTTCAAATGGTAAATTAATTCAGTCAGTCAACAAAGATAATAATTTACCCAATATCTTTGGAGATTATGACAATATCTCTTTTTTTAATCTATTAAAATCTATAAAAAAATCAAAGTTCGAATTATCCAGAATAAAAAATTTGTATTTTTTTAAATCAGGGAGGTGGGATATTGAAACTGACAAAAACGTTATTATTAAACTTCCTAAAGAACGTTTAGAAGATTCATTAAATCTATCTTTAAGTTTATTACACAACAAAGAATTTAAGAATATTAAAATTTTAGATCTTCGCCAAGATAACCAGGTTATAGTTAATGGAAAATGATGTAAACTTTGAAGTTTTTTTATTTTTTAGTCAAAAAAAATAATATTATCTGTTAATCGTAAAACTGACTTCAAATTAATATATAGGGATGAAATTTTTTTTGATGATAACAATACTCATTTAAACTTTGATAGATTAAATTTTTTTCTTAATGAAAACGTATTTAAGGTTGAAAAGATCTTAGGAAATTTTATAGAAAAAATAAACATAATATTAGAAACAAGAGATTTTTTAAATTTACAAATTTCTATGAAAAAGCATGATTATAATGAAAAGATTAACTCTAGTATAATTTTATACTTAATAAAAAGTGCAAGGAATCAGTGTGAAAAAACAATTCAAAATATGAGGATTATTCACATTTTAATTGACAGCTATCTTATTGATGATGTTTATTTTAAAGAGTTACCACTCAATCAAAAATGTAAGAATTTTTCTTTAGATATCAGTTTTATTTGTCTGCCCAATGAATTAACAAAGAATATTGAAAAAACTCTAAAAAAATTTCAAATTTCAGTAAACCGAATTTTGAGTGCCAGCTATATTGATAAATTTACTAAAGACAAAGATATTAATTTTTTTAAGATGACTAGTAAAATTATCAACGGACATAATAAAAATGAGGTGAAAATAATTAATAAAATATCAAAAAATAGGGGTTTTTTTGAAAAATTTTTTGATTTATTCAATTAATTGTATTTTACAGTAACATTTATTGTATTTGATTAGATCGATTACAGTAATAAAAGTTTTTCGTGTCATTATTAAATCAAAAAACAGTTAAAAGCCAAGTAATTTTTAGCGGCGTGGGTTTACACAGTGGAAAAGTATCAAAAATGTGCTTGAAACCATCAGAACCAAACTCAGGAATAATCTTTAAAAGAATTGACTTAAAAGCAAACAATATAGTTTTTCCAAATTTTTCTAATGTCAACAATACCATTCTCAATACCACAGTCTCTAATGAATATGGTGTTAAAGTCTCTACTATAGAACATCTAATGGGAGCCTTATTTGGACTAGGTGTAGATAATGTTTTAATTGAGATTGACAGTGAAGAAGTGCCAATTTTGGATGGTTCAGCAAAAGAATTTATAGAAAAAATATTAAGTACAGGTTTAACAAAAAGTGAAGCACCCATTAAGATTATCAAAATAAATAAAAAAGTAATTTATCGAAACAATGAAAAGTTCGTATCGATTGAGCCATCAAAACTAAGTTTAGACATTGATTTTGAGTTAAAATATAAAAATTCTATTATAGGCAATCAAAAAAATAAAATTAATATCTATGAAGATGACCTAACTAATATTTTCAACTCAAGAACTTTTTGTTTGTACGAGGATATAAAAAAAATTAGGGAAAACGGCCTTGCAAAAGGAGGCAGTTTAGATAATGCCATTGTTGTTGACAATGATAAAGTTTTAAATAAAGAGGGCCTAAGAAATTCTTTGGAATTTGTTAACCATAAGATTCTTGATTGTGTAGGAGATTTGTATACTACAGGTTATAGAATGATAGCTAGCATAAAGTGTTCTCAGGGTGGACATTTTATGACTAATCAACTTTTAAGAAAAGTGTTTGAAAATAAAGATAATTTTTCAATAATTGAGATTCAAGAGAGAAGTCTTCCACATTCATTAATTAACAAAAGACTATTAAGATCTATAGCTTAAATATATTGTTCTTTTAAATTTTTACTTTAAATTATATAAAAATTGAATGATATTTTTTAGAGCTTTATACTTATTATTTTTCTTTTTGATTGTTGTTTCTTGTTCTAAAAAAGATCTTAAAAATTCTGTAATTGAGGAAAAAAGTTTAGAACTTCAAGTTTTAGAGGTTTATGAAATTGGGAAAGATGCACTAGAAAGTGGTGATGTTTTGTATGCAGCTAAAAAATTTAATGAAGTTGAAACACTATTTCCACAATCTGACTTAGCTCCAAGGTCTGCCTTAATGGCAGCTTATTCATATTATTCACAAGATTATTACAATGACTCTATTGCTGAATTAAAAAGATTTATAAAAGTTTACCCTTATTATAAAGATATTTCATATGCCCATTATCTAATGGGAATAAGTTATTTTGAGCAAATAGTAGATGAAAAAAAAGATTTGCAATCAATTAAGAATGCTAAGGAAAAATTTAATTTTGTTTTAAAAAAATTTCCTAATACAGAATATGCATTAGATGCAGAATTCAAAATAAGTTTGATTGACGATATTTTAGCTTCTAAGGAAATGTATATTGGCAGATATTACTTTGAAAAAAAAAAATGGATATCTGCAATTAACCGTTTTAGAACCATAATAGATAATTATGATACGACAATATATACTGCTGAGGCGTTACACAGGCTTGTGGAAGTTCATTACACGATTGGTCTAATTGATGAGGCAGAAAAATATGCACAGCTTCTTGGTTATAATTATGGCTCATCTGAATGGTATCAAAATACATACAGTTTGTTTGATAAGAATTATAAAATTAGTAAAAAAAATAAATTTAAAGATATAAAAAAAAAGAATAAGAAAATGATAGAGAAGTTCAAAACTCTTTTTGAGTAAGATGAAAAAAAAAGAAATTGAAAAAGAGTATTACAAAAAAATTGAAAAATTGATTAAATTAAATAAATTCTATTATGAAAAAAATAGTCCAATAGTTGATGATAGAGAATATGATGTTCTTAAAAATGATATTTTAAAACTCGAGAGTAAATATTCTTATCTTAAAAGCGAAAATTCACCTTCTATAACTGTAGGATTTAAACCTTCTAAAAACTTTAAAAAAATCTCTCATAGGGTCCCTATGCTTTCACTTGCTAATGCTTTTGATCAAGATGATTTGAATAACTTTGAAAAAAAAAATTATGAATTATCTAAATCAGAAAGATTACTTAGAAATCGAATATAGTGCCGAACCTAAAATTGATGGAATTTCGGCCTCATTATCATTCAAAAATGGAAAGTTTATCAATGGTCTATCTAGAGGAGATGGCAAGGAAGGAGAGGATATAACAGAAAATTTAAAAACTATAAACGATATACCGCAAAAAATTTTATCAAAAGATTTCCCCAGTGAAATAGATATAAGAGGAGAAATATTCATTCAAAATAATGATTTTAAAAAATTAGCTGGTAAGTTTGCAAATCCTAGAAATGCTGCGTCTGGTTCTTTAAGACAAAAAAATCCTCTTGAAACAAAAAAAATCCCATTAAAATTTATTGCTTATACTTTCGGTTATGAAAAAGGTCTTAAAATTAAAAAGCAAAGTGAATTTTTGAAAAAACTTAAAGAATGGGGTTTTAAAACAAATCCTTTAAACAAAACTATTAAAGGTATAAAAAATTTAATGAAAAATTATAAAGAAATAGAGAATAAAAGAGAAAGTTTAGATTTTGATATTGATGGTATAGTTTATAAAATTAACGATTTAAAACTACAGAAAAGACTTGGTAATATCGCAAATGCTCCGAGATGGGCTGTTGCACATAAATTTTCTGCCAATAACGGTGTTTCAAAAATTGAAAATATCGAAATTCAAATTGGCAGAACAGGAGCATTAACTCCAGTTGCTAAGATTAAACCAATTAATATTGGAGGAGTGGTTGTTTCTAATGCAACATTGCATAATGAAGAAGAAATAATTCGAAAAGATATAAGAGTTGGTGATACTGTTTTGATTGAACGAGCAGGAGATGTAATACCGCATGTGATTTCAGTTGACCTAAAGCTTAGAAACAAGATGTCAAAAAAGTTTGAGTTTCCTTTGAGTTGCCCCTCTTGTGGATCAAAAACAGTTAAAGAATATAACACCATCACAAAAAAGGAGGATGCAGTAAGACGATGCACTAGTGAAGGTTTTGAATGTGATAAAATTGCTATAGAAAAAATTAAACATTTCGTATCCAAAGAGGCATTCAATATAGAGGGATTTGGTAAAAAAATTGTAGAAAACTTTTGGAAATTAAATCTGATCCGACTCCCTCAAGATATTTTTAGATTAGATTATTCTGCAATAGAAAATTTAGATGGATGGGGGAAACAATCTGTTTCTAATTTAAGATACTCAATAGATATAAAAAAAACAATCTCTTTCGAGAAATTTATTTTTGCTTTGGGAATAAGACATATAGGTTTAGAGAATGCTAAATTGATTTCAAAAAATCTATCATCAATTAAAAATTTTCTCTTATTATCTGAAACAAAAAAATTTGATGATTTGATAAACATAGATGGAATTGGTGAAACTCAAATTAATTCAATAAAAAGTTTTTTTTTAAATAGCACGAATTTAAAAGTATTAAAGGACTTAAGTGAGTTGATAAAAGTAAAAAATGCTATTTCAGTAAAAAGTAACGGTATATTTAGTAATAAAACTTTTATGATAACAGGCAAACTTAATGGCATTAGTAGAGCAGAAGCGAAATCTTTAATTGAGGAAAATTCTGGATCAATAATTAGCAATGTTTCAAAAAATTTAGATTATTTAATAACAGGTGAAAAACCAACAAAAAGAAAAATAGATGCAGCTAAAGATTTAAATATAAAAATATTGTCACAAACAGAATGGTTAAATATGTTAAATAAAACTAGCTAACCATTTTTTTTCTTGTTTATTGAGATATTTTGATAAATTTGAATATACATCTAAGTGATAATTAAAAAGGTAATTTTTTTCATCTTTATTAAGAAGATCAAAATTAATTAAATCCTTATCAATAGGTGCTAAAGTAAGATTAACAAACGATAATTTTTCTTTACTTTTCTTTATATATATAAGATTTTCAATTCTTATACCAAATCTTCCTCTTTTGTAATATCCTGGCTCATTGCTTAAAATCATACCCTCTTGTAATTTAATTGAATTGAATTTTGAAATAGCTTGAGGTCCTTCGTGAACATTAGAAAAAAAACCAACACCATGGCCCGTACCATGATCATAATCAAGACCACTTCTTTTAAGATATGCTCTAGCTCTTTTATCAATCAATTTACCATTATAATGAGTCTCAAGATTTGATGTAACAACAGCGATGTGTCCTTTTAAAACTTTTGTGAAAATATTTTTGATAGATTTGGGATGGTTGGAGAAACATATAGTTCTTGTTACATCAGTGGTACCGTATTTATATTGTCCACCAGAGTCACATAAAAATAGATCTTTTTTATGAATCTTTTTTGTATTATTGTTTGTTGCTCTAAAATGAATTATTGCTCCATTTTTTCCTGAACCTGCAATAGTATCAAAACTTGGAAATAAATATTTTTTGTTAATTTTTCGAAATTTCTCAAGTTTATTCTGTGCATCAACTTCAGTAATTTTTTTTTTATTTAATACCTTAATCCAAAATAGAAATTTTGTTAAAGCTACGCCATCATAGATGTGTGTATTTACAATACTTTTAATTTCATTCTTATTTTTAATTGATTTTAAAAGGTATATAGGATCATCCTTCATAATAATTTGGTGGTTAGCAACCAAAAAATTTCTGTAAAATAATGAACATGTTTTATTGTCAATTATTAATTTACCACTTTTTATTTTTTTAAAAAAACCGGTTAATTTTTTAGGATCTATTATCTGATTATTAGTAATTTTTTTTTCATTAATTAATCTTACTAATTTATTTTTTTCACAAATTATAAAAAACTTTTTATTTTTTGTTAAAAGTAGACGACAATTAGGGATTGGACTATTGGGATTATCATAACCTCTAATATTCAATAACCATGCAACATTTTCTGATGAGCTAATAAACAAATAATCTACTTTTTCTTTTTTTAATATATTTGAAACTCTATGAATTTTTTTTTTGTGACTCTCTCCAGTTATGCTTTCTTTCAAAGAATAAAATGGTTTAATCTTTTTTGGATATATTTTGTAAATTTCATCAACTAAATTTGGTTCAATAATTTTAATATTGTTATATTTTAAAAAAAATTTATTCACTTCATTACTTGTAAATATTTTGGGATCTATACCTAACGTAATGTTGTTAAATAAATTGCAATTTAAAATTTTGTTAATATTTTTAATAGTAAAATTACTTCCTGCCTGAATTTTAGCTTGTATAGAATATCTACCGTCTACAAATAGATAATTTTTTTTTTTTCAAAATTACAGCATATCCTGCTGAACCACTAAAATTTGAAATTGCTTTAAGCCTATCATTTGTTGAATATTCTGAGAAAAATTCGTCATTTTTAGGCACTACATACCCATCAATACCAAACGCATTAAAATTTTTTTTTAATATTTTTAACCTTTTTTTTATCATTTAAGTTTTTTTTGATATCTTATCCAACCAGGACTTCTTATATTATCATTATCCTCAAAATTTATATCTTGGTTGAATTCAAAATCTTCTATTTCATTTTTATCTTGATCATAAAAAGAATTTTTTTCTAAAAATTTTTCAGGGAGTTCATCAACAAATCTTGATGCCATACTATCAATCCAGTCACCTTGATAAAATCTATTAATTGAAAACGATATGATTAATTTTTTTTTTGCTCTTGTTATACCGACATAAGCTAATCTTCTTTCCTCTTCTAAACCATTTTGTCCTTTTTCTTCAATAGATTTTTGATGGGGAAAAAGACCTTCTTCCCATCCTGGTAAAAAAACAACATCAAACTCTAAACCCTTAGCAGCATGCATTGTCATCATATTTATTTTTTCGCCATCCCAATTTTGATCGATTGAAGTAGCTAATGAAACGTGCTCTAAAAAACTTTCTAAATTATCAAATTCTTTCATAGCGCTCAAAAGTTCTTTAATGTTTTCAAGTCTATTTTCATTTTCTAAATCTTTTTTATTTTTAAGCATTGAAGAATAACCTGATTCATCTAGGACAAGTTGAAGTAATTTGACATGATTAATGTTTTTTAATCTTAGATCATTCCTCCATTTGTCTATTAATTCTAAAAAGATTGATAAACCAGTTTTTGCTTTAGGTTTTATTAAATTTTGTTCAATCATTTTTTTTGAAGCTATTTCTAAACAAAGAGAATTTTTTTTTGAAAAATTGTGTATATCTTTAAGGGTAGTTTCACCCACTGATCTTTTTGGATTATTAACAATTCTTTCAAAAGCAAGATCATCTCTTTCCTGATAAATTAGACGAAGATAAGCAACACAGTCTTTTATCTCTGTTCTTTCATAAAATTTAATTCCACCTAATATTCTATAGGGTATTCCTATCTTTAAAAATCTTTCTTCAAATTCTCTTGTCTGAAAAATTGCTCTTACCAGGATGGCTATATTATTTAATGAAAATTTTTTTTTTATTTTTTCTATTTCATCTGAAATACCTGTGGCCTCATCCTTACCACTTTTAAAACAATTTAACTTTATTAAGTCACCATCCTCCATAGTTGATTCAAGAGTTTTTCCAACACGTTTTTCATTATTCGAAATTAAACTTGATGCTACAGATAAAATATTTTGCGTAGATCTATAATTTTGTTCAAGCCTAATAACCTTTGTGTCTTTATAAATCTTATCAAATTCTAAAAAGTTTTTGATCTCTGCCCCTCTCCAACTATATATTGACTGATCATCATCGCCGACACAACAAATATTTTGATTGTGCCCTACTAAAAGGTTAAGCCATTTACTTTGAACAAAATTTGTATCTTGATACTCATCTACCAAAATATATTTAAAGTTTTTTTTATATAAATCTCTGATATCAATATTTTTCTCTAAAACTTTTAATGAATGTAAAATTAAATCACCAAAATCACAAGAATTCAGATCGGTAAGTTTTTTTTGATAAATTTTATAGATTGGTAAAATTGTTTTCTCATAGATATCCCTTTTATTAATACTTACCTCATTGGGATAAAATCCTCTATTTTTCCATCTATCAATGATTGCTAAAATATATTTAGGTGATAATTTTTTTACATCCACATTTTCGGCTTTACAAATATTTTTGATTAGCCTGGTCTGGTCATCCGTGTCGATAATGGTGAAGTTTGAATTTAGATTAACTGCAGCAGCGTGTTTTCTCAGTAATTTTGCACAGATTGAATGGAAAGTACCTAACCAAGATAATCCAACTGCTGTGGAGCCCAAAATTTGACTCACTCTAATTTGCATCTCTTGGGCTGCTTTGTTAGTAAAAGTAACTGCTAAGATTTGATTTGGAAAAGCTTTTTTTTCATTAATTATATTCGCAATTCTTGTTGTAAGCACCTTAGTTTTACCTGATCCTGCGCCAGCAACAATTAATAGGGGTCCATCAATATGAGTTACTGCCTCTTTCTGAGCTTTATTTAGATCTTTTAAATAATCAGAGTTTACCATTTAATATAATTTATTATAAGTTGATCAAAAAATAATGAATAAAATAAATTTAATTTCAAAAAAACTTA
>MDTG01130325.1_pt1 | contig 13635 bp, 12 predicted proteins | sample 811421 | NCBI WGS metagenome assembly MDTG01 (sample SAMN05326645, study PRJNA326480) | marine metagenome | isolation source: seawater | place: Pacific Ocean: South East | collected 2011 | reverse complement strand
TGACTGACATTTCCTGCTAGGTTTTTTCCTACATCTTGTTTTTTTATTTTTGCTTCTTCTTTAATTAATTCATCAATATAAGTATTTATTTTATTAACAATATTATTTGGTATTTCAGTTTTACCTACACTTGGTCCAAAAGGTCTAAATAGTTTTCTATCAGGATTGTTTTTCATTTAAAGTTTAAAAAATTCCATTAAGTTTATTTTTTTTTATTAATTTTTTATTTATTTCTATATTTAATTTTATTAATTCTCCAGATTTTAGTTTTTTTAAATTTTGGACAGTTTTAATAAATCTAAAACTTTCTTCTTTGCTTATTATTTTTTTAGTAAGAGTATTGAACTTATTAATATAATTTACTCTTTTAAAAGGATTAGCTCCATAAGGGTGAGCGTCTGCTCTTTCAAGTTTTTCAATAATTTTTTTTCCATTACTCATTGTTACAATAACTTTAGCCCCAAAAGATTTCTTTTTTGGATCCGGATTATGATATTTTTTTGTCCATGTTTTATCCTCAAAGGTTTTAATTGATTTCCAGAGTTTAATAGTACTTTTTTTATTAGATCTTTTTTTAGTGTATGATTTTATATGATGCCAATCACCATCTTCTAAAGCAACAGCAAAAATATACATTATTGAATGATCTAAAGTTTCTCTACTGGCATTGGGGTCCATTTTTTGAGGATCATTTGCACCAGTACCTATTACATAATGAGTATGATGACTTGTAAAAATATCTATTTTATTTATTTTATTTATATCCAAAATTTTTTTATGTAATTTTTTTGCAATATCAATTAATGCTTGGGATTGGTACTCGGCAGAATATTCTTTAGTATAAGTTTCAAGTATAGCTTTTTTTACTTCATCTTTTTTTGGTAGAGGAACATAATATGTTGCTTTCTTTCCATCTAAAATTCTTGAAATTACACTATCTTCACCCTCGTAAATTGGACTCGGCGCACCTTCACCTCTCATTGCTCTGTCCACAGCTTCTATCGCAAGTTTTCCAGCATGAGCAGGAGCATATGCTTTCCAGCTAGAAATTTCTCCTTTTCTTGATTGTCTAGTTGATATTGTTGTATGTAATGCTTGTTGTATAGATTGATAAATTGTTTCAGTTTTGAGTCTTAACATTGAACCTAAGCCAGCAGCAACACTTGGACCAAGATGTGCAATATGATCTATCTTGTGTTTATGTAAGCAAATTCCTTTTACTAGGTTTACTTGAACTTCATAAGCTGTAATAATTCCTCTTAAAAGGTCTATTCCATTTTTTTTTGTTTGTTGTGCTACACTCAAAATTGGAGGTATGTTGTCACCAGGGTGACTATAATCTGCAGCAAGAAAAGTATCATGGAAATCTAATTCTCTTACAGCTGTACCATTTGTCCAAGCTGCCCATTCACAATCAAATTTTTTTTTGAATTGATTCCAAAAATTGTTGCTCCATTTTTTTTTGGATGTTTTAAAGCCATTTCCCTTGAAGAAATAACTGATTTTCTATTCAAAGATGCTATAGCTACAGAGGCATTATCTATAATTCTATTAATTACCATTTCGATCGATTTTTTATCTAATTTTGAATTATCACTTGCTATTTCAGCTATCTTCCAAGCAAGTTGTTTTTTTTTAGGTAGATAAATCTTAGATGGGTAAACTTTAATTTTATGTAAGATCAAAAATTCTCCTTAAATATTCTTGATTATAGTAATAATAAAAAAAAAATTATTTAATCAATCAATTAAATATTTAGATACGATATCTTCTATGCCAACAAAATCTTTAATTAGATGATTATGATAAATTTCATTTGCTTTTTTTTCTGTATATCCATTTTCAAGTAAAATTACAGGCATGTTAGCTTCTTTCGCAGCATTCGCATCACTTTCACTATCACCGATCATTAAACTATTTTTAATATTACCATTTAAAATTTCAATTACTGACGTTAAATGTCTAGGATCAGGTTTACAATAATCAAAAGTATTTGATCCAGCTACATATTCAAAATAATCGTAAATACCAATTTTTTTAAGTAAATCAATTGCCAGGTGTTCTTGTTTATTAGTACAAACACCCATTGTGATATTTTTATTTTTACACCATTTTAAAAAGTCTTTAACCCCGTTGATAAGTGTACTTTCGTTAATAATATTTTTTCCGTAAAAATTTATAAATTCATTAATCATTTCTTTTTTAATTTTTTCATCATTTATTTTTCCAAACTCTTTTTTAGCTTGTCCCCAAATTGATCTTCCAATTAAAGCGCTAGCACCTTTTCCTACTAAATTTCTTATTTCTTCTGTAGATTTTGTAGGATAACCATATTTTTTCATTACATGATTGTGAGCATTCATTAAATCTGGTGCTGTATCTACTAAAGTTCCATCAAGATCAAATAATATGGTATATTTTTGAGTCATTTATAAAGTATTTTTAAGAAATAATTTGTGAATTAAGATTATATTATACTTACTATAAAGATTTTTTCTAGATGAAACAAATAAATTCACAAAAAATTCAAAATAAACTAAGAAATAAATTTATTAAATACGGAGTAAAAATGATAGGACCAGAAACTATTTTTTTTTCTAAAGATACAAAAATTGGAAAAAATGTAGTTATCGACCCATATGTGGTTATTGGCAAGAAAGTTAAGATTGGAAACAATGTAAGAATTAATTCATTTTCACATTTAGAAAATTGTAAAATTGAAAATGAAGTTGTTATTGGTCCTTATGCCAGAATAAGACCAGGTACGATTTTAAAAACTGGATCAAAAGTAGGAAATTTTGTAGAAATTAAAAAAAGTAATATAGGAAAAAAATCAAAGGTTAATCATTTATCATATGTAGGAGATAGTATTTTAGAAAGCTCAGTAAATATTGGCGCTGGAACTATAACTTGTAATTATGATGGTGTTAAAAAAAGTAAAACAAAAATTAAACAAAATGTTTTTATAGGCTCAAACACTTCATTAGTTGCTCCAGTTACAATAAATGAAAATAGTGTAGTTGGAGCAGGTTCGGTAATTACTAAAAATGTTAAAAAAAATTCTTTAGCATTAACAAGAGCTCAACAGGTTGAAAAAAAAAATTATAAAAGAAAAAAAAAATAGTTTATGTGTGGAATTATAGGAATTACAAGTACTAAACCAGTTTCATCGGCAATTATAAATTCTCTTAGAAAATTAGAGTACAGAGGTTATGACTCAGCTGGTATTGCCACTTTGTCAAATGGAACTATTCATGAGGTAAAATCTGAAGGAAGAGTTGATAACTTGGAAAAAAATTTGGCTATTAAAAATATGGAAGGTTCAGTTGGAATTGGACATGTAAGATGGGCTACACATGGCATTCCAAATACGATCAATGCTCATCCTCATTCTTCTGAGAATGTTTCTATAGTTCATAATGGAATTATTGAGAATTCTTCAATATTAAAAAAAATTTTAATTAAAAAGGGACATATATTTAAATCACAAACAGATACAGAAGTAATTGTTCATTTAATAACTGAATATTTAAAAAATAATAATTTAAAAGATTCGATTGTAAAAATGTTAAAAGAATTACATGGAAGTTTTGCTTTAGGTATAATTTTTAAAGACCAGCCTGGTTTAATCGCAGGAGCTAGAAGGGGCTCTCCTTTAGCTGTTGGATATGGACCTAACGAAAATTATTTGGGCTCAGATTCTTATGCGTTGAAATCAATGACAAATAAAATTTCTTATTTAAATGATGGTGAATTTTGTATTTTAAAAAAAGATCATGCTGAATTTTTTGATGAAAATGGAAAAAAAGTAAATAAAAAAGTTTTAGAACTAACCTCTAATGATCAAAATTATGACAAAGGCGACTTTAAACATTTTATGGCAAAAGAGATTGAAGAACAGCCGTCAACCTTAAAAAATTGTATCAAAGAATATATAGATAATTTAAATAATGATATTAATATTTATAATTTTCCATGGAAATTAAATGAAATTTCTTCAATAACTCTTATAGGATGTGGAACAGCTTACCATTCGTGTCTTATGGCAAAATACTGGTTTGAAGAAATGACAAATCTAGATGTATCAATTGATATAGCTTCTGAATTTAGATACAGAAAAAATAGATTTAAAAAAGATAATTTATATATTTTTGTGTCCCAATCTGGTGAAACCGCAGATACCTTTGCCGCATTAGACTTATGTAACAAAAATAAAATGAAAACTTGCAGTATTGTAAATGTTATTGAGAGTTCAATTGCTAGAGATTCTAATTTTGTGCTACCAATTCATTGTGGCCCTGAAATAGGAGTGGCTTCAACCAAGGCTTTTTTAGGACAAATGCTTGTTCTTTATATTTTAGTTTTGAAAATAGCATTTTTAAAAAAAAGCTTAGATAAGAATTTGTATGTAAGTAAAATTAAAGATTTAAAAAATTTACCAAATCTAATAGAAGAAACTTTATTAACAGAAAGTAAAATTCAAACAATTTCAAAAACCTTTACTGACGCTAAAGGGTCAATGTTTTTAGGCAGAGGTTTTTCTTATCCCATAGCTCTTGAGGGGGCTTTAAAATTAAAAGAATTAGCATATGTTCATGCTGAAGGATATCCAGCTGGAGAAATGAAGCATGGTCCATTAGCCTTAATAGAGGATGGAATGCCAGTTATAGTTTTAGCTCCTAGAGATGGTTATTATCATAAGACAATATCAAATATGCAAGAAGTTATTGCAAGAGGAGCAAAAGTTTTATTGATTACAAATAAAAGCAAAGATGAAGATGAAGATGAAGTAGTTTCTGAAAATATTTGGGAAACAATAGAAGTTGAAAAAACTAACAATGATTTACTTCCATTTCTGCTAACGATCCCTTTACAAAAATTAGCTTACGATTCAGCTCTTAAAAAGGGGTATGACATAGATAAACCAAGAAATTTGGCAAAATCAGTAACTGTAGAATAGTTGAATAATCAATAAACTCTGTTAAAACACTTCTAGGTTGAATATGAAAAATTGGAAAAAAAATAGTTGGAGAAATTATCCTGTAAAACATATTCCTGATTATCAGGATGAAAAAGAGCTAAATATGGTTCTTGGAAAAATAAGAAATTTTCCACCATTAGTATTTGCTGGAGAAACAAGACATTTGAAACAACAGCTGGCTGATGTAGTAGATGGAAAAGCTTTCTTGCTACAAGGCGGGGATTGCGCAGAAAGTTTTGCTGAATTTAATCCTGACAATATAAGAGATTATTTCAAGGTAATGTTGCAAATGTCATTGGTTTTAACCTATTCAGCATCCTTACCAGTTGTTAAACTTGGAAGAATAGCAGGACAATTTTCTAAACCGAGAAGCGCCCCAACAGAAAAACAGGGCGAAATAGAATTGCCAAGTTATCTTGGCGACAATATAAACGGAATAGAATTTAATGAAAAAGCTAGAATACCTGATCCTAAAAGATTGTTTAAAGCTTACTCTCAATCAGCATCTACTTTAAATTTAATAAGAGCTTTTTGCCATGGTGGATTTGCTGATTTAAAAAAGGTTCATTTATGGAATTTAGGATATATTAAAAAAAGTCCTCAAGCTAAAAAATTTAAAGAATTAGAAGATAAAATTGCAGATGCCTTAGCGTTTATGGATGCTTGTGGTATTAATTCTGACTTTAATAGAAGATTAAAAACAGTAAATTTTTGGACGTCCCATGAAGCATTACTTCTTCCATTTGAAGAAAGTATGACAAGAATTGATTCAACAACTGGAGAGTATCACGATACATCTGCACATTTTGTTTGGATTGGCGATCGAACTAGACAACTAGATGGTGGCCATGTTGAATTTTGTAGAGGAATTGAAAATCCAATTGGAATTAAATGTGGACCAACTTCTAAACCAGAAGAAATAGTTAAAATTTGCAATGTAATAAATCCAAAAAATGAAAAGGGTAAAATTACGTTAATTTCAAGATTTGGTTGTGAAAATGTTGAAAAATTTTTACCAAAATTAATTAAAACTGTAAAAAAGGAGGGTTTAAATGTTATTTGGTCATGCGATCCAATGCATGGAAATACCGTTAAATCTTCAACAGGATTTAAAACCAGACCTTTTAATAATATTTTAAAGGAAGTTAAAAATGTATTTGCCGTTCATCAAAGTGAAGGATCTTACGCGGGAGGATTACATATAGAAATGACAGGACAAAATGTAACTGAATGTACTGGAGGTACTCAAAAAATTTTGGATAAAGATCTATCAAGTAGATATCGCACTCATTGTGATCCTAGGTTAAATGCAAATCAAGCTTTAGAATTAGCTTTTTTAATTTCAGATGAAATAAAAAAAAATTCTAGTTATATAAAAAAAGCTGTTTAATTTTGTCATATTTAAAGAAATTTAATTTAAATCTAATTTATAGTTTAATAGTTATTTTCATAGCAGTAATAATTTATTTCTTATTAAATTATTTTAGACACTGGACATCTTTTTTAGATCAAGAATTTACTTTAATTTATAATAGTTTATTATTAAATTCTGGAATTAAAGCTGAATTTTTTTGGCATCCAGGTCATTCAATAATTTTATTAACATCATTATGGTTAGATTTTTTAAATCTAATTAATTTGATCGATTTTTCCGATTTTAATTCAGTTAAAGAAAATCCAAATAGTATTAAAAAAATTATTTTTTTTGGAAGATTTATTAATTTAATTATTTTATTATTATTTACTTTTTTAATTACAAAATTATTTAGATTATTTAGTTCTAATAATTTTTATATATTCTTATTTACGGTAATTTTTTTAATTTCTTCTTCAGTGATTTTTTCAGTTTCCCAGATTAGAACTGAATTTTTATCATCATTAATGATTTATGCATGCTTTTATTGTTTATTAAAATTCACTAAAACAAATAAATCATTTAGAAAGTACATTTTTTTATCAGGTTTTTTCTTCACTTTAAGTATTTTTTCAAAATTTCAATCAATTTTTATTTTTTCTTTTTTTCCTTTTATAATTTTAATTTTAAGCCCAAAGAAAGAAATTGAATTTAAATCTTTTAATTTTGAAGATAATAATTATTTCAATTTTAGTTTATTGTTTTTGTTAGTTCCAATTTTAATAGTTTGGTTAAAATATTCCTCAGGAATTAATTTGTTATTTATACCCTTATCCATCATGTATTTTGCTTTATTTGTTAAATTTTTAACCTTTTTTTATTTTTCAAAGACCTCTTATTATTTCAAATTTTTTATTTATTTTCTTTTAGGATGTATATTTAGTTTCATTTTTTTATTTATTTTAAAACCATTTAATACAAATAATATAAATGTAATTTTAAACAGTTTTGGAATGACCTCTATGTTCGTTCAAGGAACTAATCCTTATGAATTTTCATTTTTAAATTTAAAAAGTTTAGTTATTGAGTCTTTTTTTGGATTTATTAGTTATGTAAAAATAATTTTTACTGAATTTAAAGTTGAGTCTTACTTATTTATATTTGCTTTTTTTTTAAGTATTTATCTTTTTTTAAAACAAGATAAAAAATATTTATTTCATACATTTGTAATATCTTGTATTTTATTTTTAATCATTTTTTTGTTCTCTTCAAGACCAGTACCCCAATATACAATATATTTTTTTCCAATCATCTTATTGTTTGCTTTCAATACTTTTATTATTATAAAGAATAAATTTTTACCTTACATTTTTTTAATAAGCATTTTTTTTGTTGGTGTTTTAGATGCTAATGCTTTCATTAAAAAAAATATTTTTTTGGAAGAAAAGGTTAAAACGTGCTCAGAAGAATACATAAATAGCGAATATACTTATATGAGACAATGGCATAATCAAATTGATGAGTTTTTTTTAAATTCTATTTGTAAAAATGACTAATTATATTATTTTTGTCACATTGTATTTAACTGTTAAAAAATTTATTTTAGTTCTTATATAATTAATTATGACACCTTCAGAAAAAACAACTTATATTAGTAACTGGATATTAAATTACGTAAATGCTATGCCTAACAAAGCTAAGTCTTTAGTAATTGGAATTTCAGGTGGAATAGATTCCTCCGTCTCTAGCACATTAAGCGCTATGACTGGCATTAAAACTATAGTCCTATCTATGCCTATTAAACAAAAAACTCTGCAACACGATTTAAGTTTAAAACATCAAAATTGGTTAATAAAAAAATTTAGTAACGTTGAGGCGCACACTTTGAATTTAGATGAATTATTTAAAACATTTGAAAATAGTCTATCTGGTTTTAAAAACGAACATGGATTTGCTAATTCAAGAGCTAGACTTAGAATGACAACACTTTATCAAGTTGCTGCCGCAAACAAAGGTATTGTTGTTGGAACAGGTAATAAAATAGAAGATTTTGGAGTTGGTTTTTATACCAAATATGGTGATGGTGGAGTTGATATATCTCCCATTGCAGATTGTAGCAAAACTGAAGTATGGGAATTGGGAAAAGAATTAGAAATTTTAGATGAAATAATTAAAGCACCTCCCACAGATGGACTTTGGGACGATGGAAGAACAGACGAAGGTCAGCTTGGTTTAAGCTATCAACAATTAGAAGAAGCTATGACCAATTCAAACTCTATAAATCGTGAAAAATACGAAAAAATAAGAAAATTAAACTTGCATAAAATGGATCCAATTCCAGTTTGCAAGATTCCCAACTAATCAATTAGATTCACAAAACTTAAATTAAAGTATATTTCTATAAGTATGAATAAAGATATTTTTTTGACAAACAATCTTAGTAATAAAAAAGAGAAATTTATTCCTATTAATGAAAGTAAAATAGGAATGTATGTTTGTGGTCCTACAGTTTACGATGATCCCCATATAGGAAATGCAAGACCATTAGTAGTTTTTGATATTTTGTATAGAGTTTTAAAATGTAAATATGGAATTAATTCCGTAAAATATGTTAGAAATATTACTGACATTGATGATAAAATTATAAAATCTTCTCAAGATAATAATATTTCAATTTCTAATTTAACAAAAAAAATTATAAAAAATTTTTTAGAAGATTGTGCTTTTCTAAACTGTGAGGCTCCATCGGAACAACCTAAGGCTACAGATCATATAAAAATAATGATTGAAATGATTTCTGAACTTATTAATAAAGGTTATGCCTACGAAAATAATAAACATGTATATTTTCAAGTAAAAAAATTTAATGATTATGGTGAATTATCTAATAAAAAGTTAGCAGATTTGATTGCTGGTTCTAGAGTAGAAATTTCCAGTAATAAAAAAAATGCTGAAGATTTTGTTTTATGGAAACCTTCAAATGAAAATGAGCCATATTGGAATTCTCCCTGGGGTAATGGAAGGCCAGGATGGCATTTAGAATGTTCGGCAATGTCAAAAAAATTTTTAGGTGAAACCTTTGATATACATGGTGGAGGAATAGATTTACTTTTTCCTCATCACGAAAATGAAATAGCTCAATCAAGATGCGCAAACGATACTAAGGTATTTGCAAATTATTGGGTTCATAATGCATTTATTACAATATCAAATGAAAAAATGGCTAAATCACAAGGTAATATTTTGAAAATAAAAGATTTTCATGGAAAAGTTAATGGACAAGTCTTAAGACTTGCTCTTTTAAGTTCTCATTATAAACAACCACTAGATTGGAATGATAAACTTTTAGATGATTGTAAAAGCACTATTAACAAATGGTATGATGTTTATTTAAAAATAGAAAAAAATTATAAAATTCCTGATGAAATTTTATTACCTTTGTATGATGATTTAAATACTCCAGGATACATATCTAATTTACATAAACTTTTTGACAAAGCAAAAAAAGGGGAAGATATTGATAAAAAAGTATTTATTTCTGCATGTAATTTTATTGGAATATTAAACCAAACTAAAGAAGAGTGGTTAGATTTTAAAAAGAAGAAATCTTTAATTTCTGAAAAAGATATTTTAGATAAAATAAAATTAAGAGATAAAGCAAGAGAAAATAAGGATTATAAAGAGGCCGATAAAATCAGAGATGAACTTTTTGATAAAGGAGTTTTAATAGAAGATAAAGATGGTAAAACAATTTGGAAAATTAAATGAATAAACAAAGATTATATATATTTGATACTACACTTCGAGATGGCGCCCAAACTCAAGGAGTTGATTTTTCATTAGATGATAAAGAAAAAATTGCTCTTGCTTTGGATAATTTGGGTGTTGATTATATTGAAGGTGGATGGCCTGGAGCCAATCCTATGGATACTGAATTTTTTCAAAAAAAACATAATTTTAAAAATGCTAAGCTAACCTCTTTTGGGATGACTAAAAAAGTTGGACGAAGTGCTGACAATGATCCAGGTTTGTCAGCTATATTAAATTCGAATACAAATTCAGTTTGTTTGGTAGGTAAATCATGGGACTTTCATGTTGAAGTAGCATTGGGTATTTCAAATGAAGAAAATTTAGAAAATATTAGTGAAAGTGCAAAACATTTTATTAAAGAAAAAAAAGAATTTATGTTTGACGCAGAACATTTTTTTGATGGATATAAGGCAAATTCCAAGTACGCTTTATCTTGTATTAAAGCAGCATTTGATCAGGGCGCAAGGTGGATAGTTTTGTGTGATACAAATGGAGGAACATTACCAAATGAAGTTTCAACTATAGTCAAAGAAGTTACAAAAATTATTCCAGGAGATAATTTAGGTATTCATGCACATAATGATACCGGAAATGCTGTAGCAAATTCTTTATCAGCAGTTCTTGCTGGAGTTAGACATGTTCAAGGAACAATAAACGGATTAGGAGAAAGATGTGGAAATGCAAATTTAATGTCATTAATCCCTACTTTTTATTTAAAAAAAGATTTTTGTGAAAAATTTGAAATAAATATTAAACCAAATAATATTAAAAGCTTAACTCAATGTTCAAGACTTCTAGATGAAATTTTAAATAGAAAACCTAATAAACATTTACCTTATGTAGGTGCAGCGGCATTTTCTCATAAAGGAGGCTTACATGTTTCAGCTGTACAAAAAAATCCAAAAACTTATGAACATATAGATCCAAATGAGGTTGGGAATAACAGAAACATTATTATTTCAGATCAGGCTGGTAAATCTAATATAATATCTAGGCTTAAGACTATTGGAGTTGATATTAAGGAAAATGATCCAAAAATTAAAAAATTATTAGAAGAAGTAAAAGATAGAGAGTTTATAGGATATAGTTACGATGGAGCTGATGCATCTTTTGAACTTTTGGCACGAAGAATTATGGGTGAAATTCCAAGATATATATCTATTAATGAGTATGATGTTTCTGTTAAAAAAAATTCAGAAGGAAAAATAATTTCATCAGCTAAAGCTCAACTTGTAGTGGATGGTGAAAAAATTATGTGTGAAGGTGAAGGTAATGGACCAGTCAATGCACTAGATAATGCCATTAGAGAGAATGTTGATCGTTTAGCAAAATATTCTAAGTATCTTAAAGACCTTAAATTAGTTGACTATAAAGTTAGAATTTTAAACACTGGTACTGAAGCAGTCACAAGAGTCTCAATTGAAAGCACAGATGCAAAGGGTAAAAATTGGTTCACTATAGGTGTCTCAACAAATATAATTGATGCTTCATTTAAAGCTCTTATTGACAGTCTTGATTACAAGCTATTCAAAGATAATGCTCCGGCAAGCATTTAATGTCATTTAATAATATTTCATTTATATTACATAAACCACAGCTATCAGAGAATATAGGTGCATGTGCCAGAGCAATAAAAAATTTTAATTTTAAAAAATTAGTTGTTGTAAGCCCAAAACCAGAATTTCCTAATGATAAAATTTTAGCTACTTCTGTTGGCGCTAAAGATATTATTAAAAATACTAAAGTTTGTGAAAGTTTAGATTTAGCTACAAAAAAAATTGACTATTTAATAGCAACAACATCTAGGTTTCGTAACAAAAATATAAAACATATCCAATTAAATGATTTACAAAAAATTGATCTAAATAAAAAAATTGGATTTTTGTTCGGTCCTGAGGCGTCTGGCTTATCAAATCAAGAAATAAGCTATGCAAATTTTACTATGCAAATACCAACAAATCCAAATTTTAAATCATTAAATCTTTCTCACAGTGTAATAATATTAGCTCATTATGTTTCTAGTCTTATTAAATTAAAAGACTCTGAGTACAAAAAGTCAAAAAAAGTAATATCTGCAGGAAAAAAGGACATCCAATCAATGTTAAATTTATGTATCAGAAATCTTGAAGATAAAAATTTTTTTAAAAATCAACAAAAGAAACCTATAATGCTACAAAACTTAAGGAGTATATTTTATAAAATGGATTTATCTGAAAAAGAAACTCGCATTTTATCTAGTGTATTTGCAAGTTTAGCAAAAAAAGGTTGATTGACAAAATTATGAGTAAGTTTATAAACCATTTTATTAAATGACAAAAAGACTAAATTCTAAACACAAAGTAGACAGAAGGTTAGGCGTAAATTTATGGGGAAAGCCTAAAAGTCCTTTTAATACTCGTGCATATCCTCCAGGCCAGCATGGTCAAGCAGGTGCCAAAAAAAAGACGTCAGATTATGGAATTCAACTAAAAGCAAAACAAAAGTTAAAAGCTTATTATGGAAATATTAACGAAAGACAATTTAGAAATATTTATAAAAAAGCTTCGATGCAAAAAGGTGATACATCAGAAAATTTGATTGGTTTGTTAGAGAGAAGATTAGATGCAGTGGTATATAGAGCCAAACTTTCAACGACAATCTTTTCTGCAAGACAATTAATCAATCATGGCCATGTTAAAGTAAATGGAAAAAAAGTTAATATTCCAAGTTATGTTTTAAAAGAAGAGGAAACTATCGAAGTAAGAGATAAGTCAAAACAATTAGCACTTATAGATATAGCTCTTGCAAATAAAGAGAGAGAAGTACCAGAGTATTTGCAATTAGATGAAAAAAATAAAAAAGTACAATTTATGAGAGTTCCTAAATTTGAAGAAGTTCCTTATCCAGTAGTTATGGAACCTAACCTAGTTATAGAATATTATTCAAGATAATTGCTAACAATATTTAAAAAAAATTATTACTTTTTTATTTTTTTAGTTTTTTATATTTTCGTTGGAATTTACCTTAGTATTAATAATGGAATTACAAGTGATGAGTATCACGAACAATTAAATTGGAAAATAAATTTATCTGCAATTTTAAATTATTTTAAAGATGGCACTTATGATGAATTACTAAACTATGGTGATAGATATCATGGAATTGCTTTTCATTATATAAGTCAACCAATACAAATTCTTACTTATAAAATTATTTCTAACTATTCGAATTTATCTGATATTGGAGGGCATTTAGTGTCAAAACATATGGTAGTTTTTTTGACATTTTCGATTTCAGGAATTTTTTATTATTTATTAAGTTTAAAAATAACTAAAAATTTATATTTTGCATTAATTTCATCTACTTTATATTTATTATATCCTTATCTTTTTGGTCACGCACAGTTTAATCCAAAAGACATCCCATTTTTATCTTTTTGGTTAGTCAATACATATATTTCTTTAGTTATTGTTGAGGATTTATTTTATGAAAAAGAAATAGATTTAAAATC
>MDTG01052432.1_pt1 | contig 13635 bp, 10 predicted proteins | sample 811421 | NCBI WGS metagenome assembly MDTG01 (sample SAMN05326645, study PRJNA326480) | marine metagenome | isolation source: seawater | place: Pacific Ocean: South East | collected 2011 | reverse complement strand
TAATCAGCTGAGTTTGATGAGAATCGGTAAGGGTGTCACAGTAACAATTTTCCTGCGTACCCACATGAACAATACTGCCAGCTGGCACATCATAGTTTTTAAGCAGCGATATCAAAGAAGCGTCAAAGGTGACGCTTGTTGATTGATGCAGCAAAGTGCCCTTAGGATCGAACTCAGAAATCTGACGCTGGCTATAAAACAAAACAGCACTTAGTAAGCTAATTGCCCATACAAGCAGCAGCGTCCAACTTCCCTTTTTTGACATTACAGCTTAAAGCGACCTATAGCACCGCGCATTTGTTGTGAAATTTGAGACAAAATTTCCACTTCTGCTGATAACGATTCCGCCGTAGCAAGCTCTTCAGAAGTCAGTTCACTTAATCGTGCTGTACTTTCTGCGATGGATGCCGATGCAGTTTCTTGCTCAACGGCAGAGGTCGCAATTTCAGTCATGCTCTCACTGGCAGACTGAATTTGCGTCGTGATTTCAGACATTGCTTGGGTGGCAGTATCAGCCGATAGTACCGCTTCATCGACAAGCTGAATACAGGTTTGCATTTGGTCGACCGAACTTGCCGTTTGACTGACTAACTGCTCGGTAACCGAGGTAATTTGGTCAGCACTTTCTTTTGAACGAATAGCCAAGGTACGCACTTCATCGGCAACCACAGCAAATCCTCGGCCATGCTCACCAGCACGTGCCGATTCAATGGCCGCGTTAAGCGCCAGTAGGTTAGTCTGCTCTGCTACTGAGGTAATGGCACGCATGGCTTCTGAAATGTGTGAACATTGTTCGTTAAGTGCAGTGTTAGTTTTTGCGGCGTTATTTAATGTACTACGCAGCGAATCTATGGTTCTGCTGGTGGTTACAATAGAGTCGCGAGTTGAACCTGAAGAGGCCTCTGCCGCAGACGCTTTGTCGCTAGCTCGTGTTGTCTGTTCGGCAGACATTTGCATGGTTTGCGCAATTTCTTCAGACGAAGCAGACACCATGGCAATTTCTTGGTCAGTATTGCGGCTAATCTCAAACATATTGCTAGCCGCGGTTTCCATTTTCTCACAGCCTTTAACGACCTCATTCATTAATGATGAGGCTAACGTCACCAAGTCTTTAACTTGATCAATAAGTTCGCCAAACGGGCGGAGTATCTCGTTTTCACGCTGAATGGGGACAGATAAATCTAATTGCCCTTCTGATTTTTGCATATTCTCTATAGCGATACGTAACTCTGCGGCGCCAGCACCTTCTTGATGGGCTTGTTTGGTCATGTACATCAAAAGGCCGCCTTCTGCTAATGCAAAAGCCGCATGCATCAACAATATAGTGAACTTAAGGTCACCCTCTTGGAAGATGAACACTGGGGCACCTTGGGTAGCCAGTATATAGAAACTAATATGATGTACCGCAACCACGGCAGTAGCTGTCGCAATTACCTTCCAGTCTCTGAAATAGGAAAGAAACGCCAGTGTCACGAATATTTCAAAGTGCATTTCAATAAGCCCGAAGGTTTGATGAATATGCAATGCTGTAAGGAGTTGTATGCCTATTGCAACAGCATGCTTACTCACTACGGCGTGAGGCTGTTGAAGGCTGAAATATAAGGGCACAATGGCAATAGGAATGCCTAATACAGCGGCAGTGATAATATCGCCAGTAACAAGGCCAATAACAAAAGAAATGACTAGTTGGATCAATATTACCACTCGAAAGATCTTGTGTCCTTCTAGTATCCAAGGGTACTGCATATTTTTCTCTCCACTAAAGCAGTTTGCCTAAGTGTAGGCAAGAAATGCAAAGCGCGCTATTTTGACCAATCATACGATTAAAAAAATTAAAATCTATTAGCCTTTGTACTAATGCGTTGAATGTTAATTATTTTTAATGAATTTTAATGGTTGAATAAACGCTAGCTAAAGCCACCGCTTCCATAGCATCGCCACCAGCATACAGATGCTTAGTGCTCCCATTCCAAGCATTAAGTAAACAAAAGCGTTAGCAGACTCAGTGCCTGGTAATCCGCCAACATTCATGCCGAACACACCCGTTAAAAAAGACAAGGGCAAGAAAATAGCCGTTACCATCGACAAGACATACATGCGAACACCTTGTTGCTCAGCTATGCGGTTGCGTAATTCGTCTTGAAGTACAATTGCCCTTTCTCGCAATAAGTCCATGTCTTCTACATACCGGCTCATACGGTCGGTTTGCTCACGCAGTTCAAAACTCTGATTTTGCGATAACGCATCGGGCAAACGAAGTAAGGCGTCTAACGCATCACGTTGTGGCGCAAGGTAGCGCCTGATAGATGCGGCTTGGCGTCTTACGATAGATAAATTTTGCCTATCTTCCTTTCGAAGTTGTTCACGGGTTTCAAACCCTACTAGACTCTCGTCCATTTCATCTACCGTGTCCAAAATGGTATCGGCGACTTTCGTGATCATGTTTAGTAAGAGTGCTGATGGGCTTATAGGTACCTGTTCAGACGCTATTTCATCTCGAAGGTTTTGAATGGAGGCTAATCGCCTGTTTTTACGCCGAGCACTCACAATAATATTTTTGTTGTACCACGTACGTAGCGACACCATATCTTCCGGGTCGGCATCGGGATTTTTATTAATGCCTCGCAAATACACTAAGGTTCCCTGATGTAGGGTCATGGCTCTTGGCCTTGTCTCTAAAGCAAGTAAGCTGTCTATAACCGTTTGGTGTAAGCCACTAGATTGCAACAAGGTGCCAGCGTCTTCAGCATCTGATTGTACATGCAACCAAAGGTATTCATCGCTGGACGAACATTGTGCTAAGGCGTCGGGAATGGCTTTCGCTTCAATGGTTTTAGTTTCACCATTGGGAGATAGTAAATAAGCCCATAACAAGGCTTGAGGAGTTGAGGCTGCGTGCATATGAACCATTACCATCAGAAAAAGTTACCTCATACTACGCAGAGATAAAGCCGCTTGCCATCTAAAAACAAACACGCCTGTATGAACAAGGCGCGTTTGGTTTTTACGTTGGTGGCGTGTTTGCCTCAACCGGTTTAGTCTCAACCTACTTCTGTGAATGAGATTTGCTTTGCCCGCTTCTGTTACGGTTAACGTTGCTTTGCCTGCTTACGCTTCTCTCTCGACTTACGCTTCTCTCTCGACTAGTGCTGCGATCAGCATTTCGTGTAGCACGTTGTTGCGACATTGACGAACGGTTAGACGCTATACGAGTATCCCTAGTTTGCGTATTTCTAGCGCTAGTTTGCGCCCGCTTTACATGAGTAGAAGCGCCTTGCTGGTACTTCTGCCCTGAAGCCTTATTACTCTCACGCTTCACGGTTTTAGTGGTCGTAACTGTTCGCGTTGTAGTGCTATGTCTAGGCGTCACCGTTCGTGGTGTTTTTAACGGCTTGTTTGTCACATTTACATTACGCGAAGTTTGTCCTTTAAGTTGATTATTGTGTTGAATGTTTCGATGATTATTTTGAGAGACGCTTGTCTGCGTGTGCCTTGAAGACTTAGCGTTGATAACCCTAGTGTTACCACGCTCGTTGCTTCTTACTTTCACTGAACGATTGGCGCTATATCGTTTAGGCGCACTATGTACTACGCGGTTAGAGTAGCGGGCTCTACGGTGGTCAGCATTATGCTGCCAGCGCTGATAACCTTTGCTATAAACGCGTTTATTGGGGGTGCCTTTGTAATAATGGCGAACTGGCTCTCTGTGGATCACTACATGGCGATTGCTCCAACGAATACCACCAAAATAGAAGAAGCTTGAAAGCCTAACTTGCGGTGCCCAGAAAAAATTCCCGCGATGACGGTAGCTAACCCTATGATGCCAGTGCACAGGCGCTATGGCATGAGACCAAAGCCCAAAGACAACAAGCGGGTCGTAGTAAGGCACGTAAACCACATCTCTATGGCGAGGTGCAATAACAATCACGCTGCGTTCTTGTTCTATCTCACGCTCTACTTCAAGGTAATCATTCGATTGCAAGTTACCGGTGTTAAGTGCGTGTTGGCGAAGCAACTGTACTCTATCAAGAACACGGGCTTCACTAATTAGCACGTTATCACCAAGTTGCTGTAACCAATTAAGATCTTCGGCCATGGTGTTCAGAATATCGGTAAATGCAGCCAAGGCTTTTACACTCGGATCCCAAGTAACCGGATCTAGCGCTTGCTCTACTTGTTCAGGGGTAAGGTGCAAATTGCTCTGACGCCACCTGTCTGCTGCCACCACATCAAGAGGGTAGGTGGCCGCAATCATAATATGAGTAAGCAAGGTGTCAGGGTATAACGCAATGGGCGCAAGTAAGCTATCTAGTTCAGCGTCTGAATACTGGTAGTTATCTACACTAGTTTCTGGTTCAACTGATGCCGAAGCGAGCATGGGGAATGATGTTGATAGGGTTCCCATGGCTACGAGTAAAGCTAAAGTCAGTTTTTTCATACGTTCTCCTTACATTACTCTGCATAAGAGTACTTAAACTAAGCACTTTTACAGGCAATGTCATAAAGTCTGTATGTGTTATAACGCTTCTGGTATTAACGTAACCTGAACCAACCTGAATTATTGTCATTCAGGTTGGAATAGATTGAATGGAAAAGTGACTTACTTGAAAGAGTGGGGGTCGAATGCGTGACCAAGCTTTTCAGTCTTGGTTTTGATGTAGTTTTTATTGTCTTCCGTAATGCCATGATCGATAGGCTTACGTGCCACTACATCAATGCCCAACGACTTCAACGCTGCTAACTTCTTGGGATTATTAGTCATCAACTCGACGCGATGAACATTTAAGGTATCCAGCATTAGCTTACAAATATCATAGCTACGTAAGTCGGCATCAAAACCTAAATGTTCATTAGCTTCAACCGTATCCATGCCGCTATCTTGTAAATTATAAGCGCGAATTTTATTCAGTAACCCAATACCTCGACCTTCCTGACGAAGATAAAGTAAAACGCCAAAACCATTTTCGGCAATGTTCTGCATGGCTTTTTCTAACTGAAAACCACAGTCGCAACGGGTGCTGAAAAGGGCATCTCCCGTTAGACACTCAGAATGAATGCGGATGGGCACCACATCGTTTTCTTTCCATTCACCATAGGAAAGCGCCACATGCTCCTGTCCACTGGTTTCAACGAAACCATGGATTTTAAAATTACCATGACGAGTAGGTAATTTTGCGGAACTGACATATTCGTATTTAGGTTGTTTACTGCTCATGTTACTTCTACACCTGGATCATAAGCGTTATGTGGGGGTGTTCTTGCCTTTTACAAGGTCTTGAGACAGGTACATCTCCCCATTCATTAATCCGCGAATGTTACAATATACCCCTTTTAAAGTGTAGCAATACCATAGCCTAATCGGTTTTAGGTTATAACGGTTTGAAGTCGTCAAGCAGAGCGGGCTCAGCTACACCGTAGCCTTGAGCGAAATCGATGCCCATATTACCTAGCTGCGTCATAGTGGCATCAGACTCTACAAACTCACCGACGGTTTGCATTCCTAAGGCTTTCGCAACATCTTTAATGGAAGATACCATGGCTACATCGACAGGATCTGCTCGCATATCTTTAATGAACGTACCGTCAATTTTGACAATATCTACAGGTAGGTGTTTCAAATAACCGTATGACGCAAACCCTCTGCCGAAATCGTCTAACGCAAATGAACACCCTAAACGATGGAAGGTACGCATAAAGTCGATGGTGTATTCCATTTTGATAATCGCGACAGACTCAATCATCTCGAAGCAAATTTTATCGTACGGAATGTTGTAACGTTCAAACGCATTTAGCACGAAGAGCTTAAAGTCTCTGTCGGCTAAGGAGTGGCAATTTAAGTTAATACTACAGCGCTTTAATTCCGCCAAATGCTCCGGATGCTCATTTAGCCAAGTAAAGGTGTTAACAATAACCCACTTATCTATTTTGACGTTCATCTCGAAGCGTTCTGCGGTAGGTAAAAATGCAGCGGGTTCTACAATGCGGCCATCGGTTTCTTTCATGCGCAAAAGCACTTCATAATAATGGCCGTCATTAGGTCGGCTTAATGGCCTAAGCGGTTGGTAGTAAAGTAGGAATCTGTCTTCTGATAATGCCGAATGAATACTGTTTACCCAATCAAGCTCATTTTGGTAGCGCAGCATGCTTTCATCGTTTTTGCTGTACTTATGAATTTGATTACGACCCTGATCTTTGGCGTAATAACACGCGGCATCAGCCATGCATATATATTGCTCGGCACTGGCGTCGGGGTCGGTGCACACTACCATACCAATGCTAACCCCTAAGCTGAATATGCGGTTTTCCCAAGAAAAGCGGTAAGCCTGAACGGCATTTAATAATGTGGTTGCTTGTAAGTAAGCTTGTTCTTCAGGCTGATTTTCAAAAATAACACCAAATTCATCGCCGCTTATCCGCGCCAGCATTGCCTCATTAGGCAGGGACTTTTCTAGCAAGTGAGCAATATCTTTAATTAGGGCATCGCCTGCTTTGTGACCAGAGGTGTCATTAACAATTTTAAAGCGATCTAAGTCCAAATAAAGCACGCACGGCGGAATGGGAGACTTTTCGCTTAGCCTAGCGGTTAAAGTAGTTTCAAACTGACGCCGATTATAAACCCCCGTAAGCGAGTCGTGAGTAGCCATAAATTGTAGGCTAGTGTCTGACTGCTTTTTCTCGGTTACATCGATAATAGAGCCATACAAAAAGCTACCACTGTCGTTTTCTCGTACCTGGCAAGATATCGAAAACCAAAATGCACTACCGTTGGCGCGCATACCTTTAATTTCCCGCGCCGCTACCTGCCCGCTATGAAGTAGCTCTCCTACCAGTACGTCGCGGTCTTCTGAGTTGGCGTAAAACTGCTTGGTGTTTTTCACCTGTGCTAACATTTTCGCTTCATCTGGATAGCCAAAGAGGGCACACATGGCAGGGTTAACCGTTTTTAATTCCCCGTCTAAGGTTGAGGTGTATAGGCCTTCACTGGAATTTCTAAACAAATCATAAAAGTGATGAAGACTACTAATAGTGGCTTCACTTTCAGACAATTGTAGTCTGCTTACGTTTTGCTCTTTTAATTCAACAGCAAAGCCGATACACAAAAGAGCTAAAGTCAGTAGGGTTAGAATAATCATGACAATGGGCGCGGTGTAAAAGGCATCGTCGAAGGCGATTTTTACGAATACAGCATACAGCATGAATACGAACACCCAAGCGAAGGCGAACAACCGGCTGGATGCGAGGTTTTGTTTATCCTTAAAAATAAACGCTAAGCCAATATGATAAGCCGCAATAAATGGGCTGGCGGCAAAAAGGATGCGGGTCGCGTCGTACGCGCTTGTTGCCACCGCCGCGATAGCCATACCAATAGGGAGTGCAAAGCTCAGAAGTCTTAGCACTACTGGAATGGGAGAAAACAAACTGTGGGTCACTTTAGCTAGCGTTACAAAACTAAGGCTAATTAGTACGGCAAAGGTTATTTCGCTCGCGTTGGTTAAAGAAGGCCATGTCGCGAGCCCGCCTTGCGCCATAAAAAACAACGCAAATAAAACAAAATTGGTTACTGCTAGCCAGAACCGGGCTGGGGTGCGCTGATATAAATAAGACAGCAGGAAGTAGCCAGTCAATACCGTGAGCATGCCCAATACGATACCTAGCAGAATCAACATGGTTTCATCGTATTGTTGAATCGCTTGTTTTTCCCATAGTGATATAGGGAAATAACGAAGGCCATCGTCATACACGCCAATAACAAGCCTGACATTTTCTTGTGGCGTGAGTGAAAAGTTTAGACGAATGGCAGAGAAGGGTTTTTTTAATGAAAAGTCCCCTTTACCCGCTTGGTAACGGTAAGACTTAATAATTCGTGCATTACCATCAAGCAAGTAAATTTGAAGGTCGTTAATATTTAGCCTGTCTATATTTAGCACGAGGGGAATAGTGCTAAATCCCTCGTTCCTCAACTCATTAGAAATCCACAGTCGGCTATTATTTCTATCAAGGGGAATACTGCTGGTTAAGGGGCTAGACGGGTGGAGTACATCTAAATACGTCATTGATTTGTGTGCGACAAAAAAAGAACTGCTTTCGTTAATGGTGGCAACACGAAAAGACTGGTCAATGGTAAGCTCTGACGCGACAGCTGAATTTTGGATAGCGTCACTTAACGCCCATGTACATAAGGTGATACAAGCAATGAAGAATGCCAACATTCCTTTTCTTGTGAATGGCATAGCTACCTTATTAACGTAAATTCTCAAAGATCAGTAAACTAATAGTAACGGAAGATTCTGATTTTGGGGAAAGAAATAATGAAAAGAATGATGAAAAGTCATTCACGTTTCATTAAATAGATAGTCGTACAGGTCTTGCGCATTTTCATGACTTCCTATTGGTTCAAGCCAAATGGCTTCGCAAAGCCACTCGATAAATAACATACAGCTGAAGCTGCCGTTGCTTACCGTAACTTGATAGCGATCGGCTCCCCACTCTTGATGCGTTGCCGTTAAATTAAAAAGTGAACAGAAGGTTTGCTCCCACTGCTGAGTTTTTAAAGGCGTAGTGGGAAGTGGCGTATCGATAAAAAGAGATTGCCCATTTATTTTTGCTGATGCCTTAATGTTTTGAATAGTTAACTGCTGCATGACAAGCTCGTGTGCGTCGATGATGAAGGTGGCTTTGAAAATGGATGCGTGTCCCATTTAGTATCAAAGGGAGTGGTTGTAGCTTCTAACAAGGCTTCAGAAAGTGAGAAGTCATTGTCTTCGGCCAACTCAATTGCCTGTTGAAGCAAATGCGTGCGAGGGATTACCGCTGGATTTAGCGACAAGAGCTCAGTGTCTTCTTCTCTTGCTAAGCGCAGTTGGCGGTAGCTTTCCCACCATGCATCTAGTTTTTCTCTCTCAACGAATGTATCGCGAAAAGGACACGGGATACTGCTTACATCTGCTAACGCCAACTGACGAAAGTTATAAGTGTAATCTTGATTTTCGGTTTCAAGTATTTGTAGCCAAGACTGCATTAGCGCAAGGCTTTGCTCTTGCTCACTAGTCTCAAGGCCCATACGAGAGAGCATCAGGTGTTGATATTGCGAAATGAAAGTGGGCTCGAAGGTAGATAAAGCGGCTTTTATTTCATTCACCGAACAATGACCTGAAAAGGCATGGGCAAGGGCATTTAAGTTCCAAAGGGCAATACCCGGCTGTTGATTAAAGGCATAACGGCCTTGATGGTCAGAGTGATTAAAGACCGCGCCAGACGCGTAGTTATCTAAAAAGGCAAATGGGCCATAATCAAAGGTAATGCCATGAATGGACATATTATCTGTATTCATTACCCCATGCACAAAACCGTGGGTTTGCCATAGCGCGACTAATCTAGCGGTACGCCTTACTACCGCACCTAGTAATGCAGCATAAGGGTTTGTCGCCTCTTTGCATTCGGCAAAATGATGCTCGATGGTAAAGTCGAGCAAGCGTTGTAGCTTATCAGTTTGGCTAGCATAAAAATAATACTCAAAGTGACCGAAGCGTATATGACTAGGGGCTGTTCTTATCATCATGGCACCGGTTTCAGCGCGTTCTCGGTATATGGTATCAGCACTGGTAAAAAGACACAGTGAACGGCTAGATGGAATACCTAAATAATGCAGTGCCTCAGCGCCAATATATTCTCTTAGGGTAGAACGCAGTACGGCTCGCCCATCAGCGTGCCTGGAGTAGGGCGTCGGGCCGGCTCCTTTTAAATGGAGATCTTGGGGCTGCGCGTTTGAATCGATAACTTCGGCTAAAAGTAGCCCTCGTCCATCGCCTAATTCAGGGTTCCATTGACCAAACTGATGACCACCGTATTTTTGCGCAAATGCCCGTTGTGTAAGGGGCGTTACAGGGGAGTGTAGCCAATCAAGTAGGCTTTGAGACTGCATCAAGGGCTCGGGAAGGGCAAGCTCCTGAGCTAGCGTAGTGTTATACAAGCCAACTCGCATGCCTTTAAGCGGTTCTGGAAGTACAAAACTACCCAGTTCCGATAGGGTTTCTGCATAACGATTTAATAAACCCATGTGTTACTTTTATCCCGATGGCGTGTCACAATTTATAGGGCGGAAAGTAGCAAAATGTGAGGGCTAATAAAAGCGCCATTTACATCAGTGAGACACAGTGCAACTTATCACAGATTAAAATTAAACTTCCCCTCTACAAAGCGTGTATAAAAGACGCAAGCCAGCAATAATAAAAAAACGGCCTTATTTGGGTCTAAAGGACGCATTATGCTCACGTTACATCATTTAAATAATTCTCGTTCTCAACGTATTTTATGGCTATTGGAAGAGCTAGGCGTTGATTACAATATTGAACACTATCAGCGAGATAGCACCACTAATCTTGCACCAGATTCGTTGCGAGCAGTTCATCCATTAGGTCGCTCGCCTGTACTGACTACCCCAGAGGGCGCGATTGCTGAGTCCGGTGCTATTGTTGAGTATTTAGTACGCAAACACGGGCAAACAAGCTTTACCTCTCCAGAGAGTGGTGAAAATCTGCAGCAGTATTTATTTTGGTTACATTTTGCTGAAGGCTCGCTAATGCCACCCTTAGTAGCCAGATTAGTGCTAGAAAAAGCCCGTCAAAAAGGTTCTAAGCCGTTCTTTATTAAGCCCATCACGAATAAGTTAATTGATGGTATTTTGAATGCCTATTATGGGCCGAACTTAGCCCAGAGCTTGCGCTACGTAGAGTCTTACCTTGCTCATCACACATGGTTTGCTGGTGAACAACCAACGGGTGCTGATGTACAAATGATATTCCCACTAGAGTCATTAGTGGCAAGTGGGAATGCCAAAGATTTTCCTGCTATTCGGGAATACGTGAAACGGGTACATGCACGGCCTGCGTATAAGCAAGCGCTAGAAAAAGGCGGCGAGTACGCATACGCCTAATGCCCAGTGTTGAGCCTATCTCTGTTTGAATATAGGCTCTGATTAGGAATAGGCTTGAGCTAAACGCGCGTGTTAGCTGAAATGCGACACGCTGGAGTTAATCAAGCGCTGCCGCTACTGCTCGCGATGAATGTAATCGTTTATCAGTTGCATAAAGGCGTCGCCATAGCGGGATAGTTTGGTTTGGCCTACACCGCTGACATCTAGCATAGTGTCGCGGGAGGTCGGTAGCTTAGCGGCCATGTCTACCAGCGTAGCATCACTGAATACCACATACGGCGGCACTTCGTTTTCTTCTGCCAGTACTTTACGTAAGTGCTTCAAGCGCATAAATAAGGTGCGGTCGTAGTTAGCTGGTGCTTGTTTGGCCTTTTTATCTGGTTTGAATTCTAATCTAGGTACCGCAAGTTGTACCGCCACTTCCCCTTTTAACACCGGACGTGCCGCTTCGGTTAATCGAAGTGCTGCGTTGGCGGTAATATCAACCCGTATTAACCCCTTATGAATAAGCTGGTTAATCATGTTGTGCCAGTAGCTGTCTGACTTGTCTTTACCAATGCCATACGTTGAAAGCTGGTGGTGCCCAGCTTCTTGCAAGCGCTTTAGTTGTTTGCCGCGCAGTACATCAATAAGATACTGCGTAGAAGCTTGCTGCGAAAGCCTAAGAATACAAGAAAGCACTTTTTGGCTAATGACCAAGCCGTCAATCATGGTGGGTGGGTCTAGACAAATATCACAGTTGCCACAGGCACTATCACTAAACTGAGAGAAGTAGTTAAGCAGCACTTGTCGACGGCAGGTTTGCGCTTCAGAAAATGCTTCCATGGCCGCAAACTTCTGAAGTTCGATAGCATTTCTATCGGCCTGTTCACCTTGTTCTATCCATTGACGTACCCGCGCTGCATCTTTTTCGTCGAACAGCAGCATGGCTTCTGATTCAAGGCCATCTCGTCCTGCGCGCCCTGTTTCTTGATAGTAGCTTTCAACGCTTCGAGGTACATCGTGGTGTACGACGTAACGCACGTTCGACTTATTAATACCCATGCCGAAGGCGACGGTGGCCACTACAATATCAATTTTATCGTTTAAAAATTGGCGTTGCACAAGTTCTCGTTCATCGGCATCCATACCCGCATGATAAGCCGCGCAGCGAAAACCTTGCTTGAATAGTTTGGCATGTAAGTCGTCTACTTTGGCGCGACTATTACAATAAATAATCCCGCTGCCTTCTTGTTGCTTAACGTAGGTAACAACTTGTTCAAAGGCTTTGTACTTCGACATCACCCGATAACGAATATTCGGTCTATCGAAACTGCCTTTATAGACCAAGGGGTCATTAAGTTGCAGTTGAGTAAGGATATCGCTTTGGGTAGCGATGTCAGCTGTAGCCGTTAAGCCAATAACAGGAATATCGGGAAAGCGGGCTTTAATCTGGCCGAGTGCACGGTAGTCATGCCTGAAATCATGTCCCCAATGGGATACGCAGTGCGCTTCATCGATAGCAAACAAGGCCACTTCGGTAGTACGAAGAGTTTGCTGAAAGCCAAATTGAAGCAAGCGCTCAGGGGAGACATACAATAAATCTAACTGGTTAGACACCAGTCGGTCGGAAATGCTGGCTTGCTCTTCCTGACTAAGTGTTGAATTCAGGTAAGCGGCCTTCACCCCTAAGGCTTTTAACTGTTCTACTTGATCTTGCATTAACGAGATAAGCGGTGACACCACAATGCCAGTACCCGCGCGGATAAGCGCTGGTATTTGGTAGCACATAGACTTACCGCCACCGGTAGGTAGCAATACAAGTGCATCTCCACCTTTGCACACATGGTGGATAACGTCTCCTTGTCCATCGCGAAATTCGTCGTACCCAAACACATTTTTTAAAACGTTTTCAGGGGTTAGCGCATCAAAAACAGGAGAACTAATAGTGGTGTCGGCAATTACAGTAGTCATGGCGGGGGATTTTACGCGTTTTTCCATCGTTCTTCACGAAACAAACGCAAAAACTGGACTAAAATTCAGAAGTCATATGAAAAGGTATAACAAATAAAAACAGTGCAGCCCTTTAAAGTAGGCTAACGTCGAAGTAATGCTACTCATAAGAAAGGATGCAATATGCGCATTTCAGACAATAAAAATATGCCTACCCGCAACGATATGATTGCACATGTTATTAGCTTATTTCGTGATACTATGCCGTTTAACCAGTTATTAGGGCTAGAGTTTATTCGCTCGAATGAAGGGTTAGAAAGTGACAGCATAGAACTTCATGTTTCTTGGCGTGAAGCGTTAACCGGAAATCCACTGCAAAAAATTCTTCATGGCGGCGTAACAGCCACTATGCTAGATACCATAGGCGGCTTGGTCGCTATTATTGAAGCGATTAAACGAACTAACGATGCCGACCTAGCAAGCTTGCAAACCCGTTTACCGAAAATGGGCACCGTAGATATGCGCGTTGATTATTTACGGCCAGGCCGAGGTGAACAATTCATTGCCACGGCCAAGGTAATTCGCGGTGGTGCTAAGCTGGCGGTTTGTAGGATGGAGCTTCACAACGAAAAAGGCGATCATATTGCTTTTGGTACGGGTACCTATATGTTGGGGTAGCCGGTAGAAAACGTATTTTGGAGGTGTTGAGTGGCGGAGCCATTACCCGATCTTATCGAAGAGTTTGTAACAGATGGTATGGGTGATGACCC
>MDTG01431555.1_pt1 | contig 13636 bp, 13 predicted proteins | sample 811421 | NCBI WGS metagenome assembly MDTG01 (sample SAMN05326645, study PRJNA326480) | marine metagenome | isolation source: seawater | place: Pacific Ocean: South East | collected 2011 | reverse complement strand
TGACGCAGTTGCCCAGGTGGTGAAATTGGTAGACACAAGGGACTTAAAATCCCTCGAAGGAAACTTCGTGCCGGTTCAAGTCCGGCCCTGGGCACCATCCCTTTAAATAATGGATTATTGGCTTATTGCAAATTACAAAATAAATGAGATTAAAAGAGTTGAGATCAACCTTAAAAACCAAAGTTTTGACTACTATTTACCAAAAATAGTAACAAAAAAACATAACCTTAATCCTAGAGAAGAAGTCATGTTTCCTGGTTATATATTTATTAATACTGATATTGAAAATTACTCATCAGTTGCGTTCACAAAGGGCATAAAAAATATCATAAGATTTGGTGAAAATATTGCACAAATATCTGATGAAGAAATAAAAAGTATTAATTTAGTAGAGAAATCATCAAGATCAGATCCTTTGATTCAAAAAATTCAAATTGGTCAGGAAGTAAATATTGTAAGCGGCTCTTTCAAAGGGAATATTGCTAAAATTTGTTCTCTTCCATCAAAAGAAAGAGTTGGCATCCTATTGCGTGTTCTTGGTTCTTTGAGAAGGTTAGATATCTCAGAAAAAGATCTTGCATTTTGAAAAAATTGTCTTTTATTTAAACATGAAATATAATGTTCAACTGTTGAACGGTATAAATTTAAATCAGAATGTTTGATTAAATAATCCGTGCGGTAGCTTTTCATCCATTTATTTAGAACTAATAATATCAATGCCAAAATCACATAACATTACAGAAGATCATATAGATCTTCTTCATACTATTGAAAAAAATGGTAGTGCTTCTCAAAGACAGATTGCAAGAAATACTGGCCTAAGCATCGGCAAGGTAAATTATATTATTAAAGCCTTGATAGATGTTGGATTTATTAAAATAAATAATTTTAATAATTCAAATCAAAAATTAAAATATGCTTATATTTTAACGCCGAAAGGTATACAAGAAAAAGTAGCTATAACTAAGAAATTTCTTATCAAAAAGCAACAAGAATACGATAAACTTAAATCAATGATCGGTGAATAATTTCTGCAAGGACTTCACTTGATTGGCGTCCAATCTACGCCACTCTTGTGCAGATTTTATGGCGCAAACCTTCAGAAGTTTTGTTTTGAGGAAAGTTTTTTATCAGTTACTACGAAGCTGTAAAGGTAAATTAATTTATTTAAATATAGGAGTAATATCATGAAAAAAGTATATGTTGGCATGAGTGCAGATTTAATTCATCCAGGGCACTTGAATATTTTAAAAGTAGCATCTGAGTTAGGCCAGGTAACCGTTGGTGTTTTAACAGATTCAGCCATAGCAAGCTACAAAAGAGTGCCATATATGAATTATGAGCAACGCTCTGAAATCGTAAGTAATTTAAAGGCTGTTTATAAGGTGATTCCTCAACAGACCTTAGATTACTCTGAAAATTTAAAAGCCCTTAAGCCTGACTATGTAGTTCATGGAGATGATTGGAAAGACGGTGTACAACAAAAGACACGTAAGAAAGTGATTGATACTCTGGCTGAGTGGGGTGGAGAGTTAGTTGAGGTACCTTACACTCAAGGCATTTCATCTACTGCCTTAAATAAAGCGGTGAGAGAATTGGGTACTACACCGCAAATTCGTTTATCTAGTTTGCGTCGTTTGTTAAAAGCAAAGCCTCTAGTTAGATTTTTAGATCTTCATAATGCACTAAGCGGTCTCATTATAGAGCACACAAAGGTAGAGGTAGATGGTGTTACTCGTGAATTTGACGGCATGTGGGGGAGTAGCCTTACTGATTCAACGGCTAAAGGTAAACCTGATATTGAAGCGGTTGACGTAAGCTCAAGGATGTCAACATTAAGTGAGGTGTTAGAGGTTACAACTAAGCCTATTATTTATGATGCTGATACGGGTGGTCAGACTGAACATTTCAAGTTCACCGTGAGAACTCTAGAACGACTAGGGGTGTCTGCTGTTATTATCGAGGATAAGACCGGACTGAAAAAGAACTCTTTATTTGGCAATGAGGTCCCGCAAACCCAGGACAGTATTGAGAATTTTTCTGACAAAATTTCGCAAGCTAAAAAAGCTCAAGTAACAGATGATTTCATGGTTATAGCCCGCATAGAAAGTCTTATTTTGGAAGCTGGGATGGATGATGCGATTATACGTGCTAAGGCATTTCTTCAGGCTGGAGCGGATGGGATTATGATTCATAGCAGGAAGAAAGATCCTGGTGAAATATTGGAGTTTTGTAGACAATATGGCGAAATCCCTGATCGTAAGACATTGGTCGTTGTGCCGTCGAGCTATAATTCTATTACTGAAGATGAGCTAGAGAAAGCAGGGGCTAATGTTGTGATATATGCAAATCAATTACTTCGAAGTGCTTTTCCTGCAATGCAGAGCACTGCGCAGAGCATCTTGAAGCATAGTCGATCGCTTGAGTGTGATGAGAATATGCTTTCAATTAAAGAAATCTTAAACTTAATACCTGGGACTAAATAATGATCGATGTTAAAGGTTTTTTTGATTCGCTGAGAGATCAGGGAGTAACCAATTTCTCAGGAGTACCAGATTCACTATTAAAAAATATATGTGCGTATATATCTGACAATACATCACCGGATGAGCATCTGATTACTGCCAATGAAGGCTCCGCTGTTGCCTTTGCAGTAGGTCAGTACATTGCGACTGGAAAACCGTCTTTGGTGTACATGCAAAACTCGGGATTTGGTAACGCTATAAATCCTCTTCTTTCATTGGCTGATGCAAAGGTTTACGGTGTTCCTATGCTATTAATGGTAGGCTGGCGTGGTGAACCTGGCGTTAAAGATGAGCCGCAGCATATCAAGCAGGGTGAGGTTATGGAGCGACTACTAGATTCCTGTGATCTACCGACGATAATTATAAGTCCTGAAACCAAAAGTATTGAAGAGGTTTTGAAATCTGCAGTAAAACTGACAACTGAAAATAGTCAGCCGGTTGTGTTGCTTGTAAAAAAAGGTACCTTTGGACCATACAAGTTAAAGAATGCAATGCCAGACATAGCAGAAACATCTCGAGAAGATGTTATTGAAATGATCGTTGATGCTTCTGAAGCAGATGATATTTTTGTATCTACTACAGGAATGCCATCAAGAGAGCTTTTTGAAATTCGAGTTAAAAACCAACAGCCTCATGAGAAAGATTTTTTAACTGTAGGTTCAATGGGGCACGCTAATATGATTGCTCTTGGTGTGACTCAAAACACTGATAGACATGTTTTTTGCATTGATGGTGATGGTGCAAGTATTATGCATCTCGGCAATCTTACTTCGACGGGCCAATCAGGTGCTAAGAATCTCATTCATATACTATTAAATAATGCTGCACACGACTCTGTAGGTGGTCAGCCAACGTGTGCAGATAAAATTGATCTTCCATTGATTGCTAAAGCTTGTGGATATGTTTCTTTTAAAAGTATGTCTAAACTGCATGACTTACGAAGTTATATTCAGCAAATCAAGGATCAATCTGGGCCACATTTTCTTGAAGTGAAAATTAAAAAAGGCTCAAGAGGTGATCTGGGCAGACCAACCTCTAGCCCTACCCAAAATAAAAAAGCATTAATGAAAGTCTTTAAGTGATCTTATGAATTATTTTAATCCTGTAAAATTAGAGTTTGGTAGTCAAGTAAGAAACAAAGTTATAGAGGAATGTGTTAGTAAAAGTGTATTAGTTATTTGTTCCTCAAGTGCCTATGAAAGATATAGCAAAGATTCAGAACTAAGTGCTCTCTTTAATTTGGCCACAGTGGTATTTGAGCATGGTTTTGAAAGCAACCCATCATTGACTGATATCATTAAAATAAGTCATAAATATCGGGAAAGTACGCCAGATGTTATTGTCGGCCTAGGTGGAGGTAGTGCTATGGATGTGGCAAAGATAGCCAGTGTATCTATTCCAGCCATTAAAGAAGATATACATATTGATGATCTCTTAAAAAATCCAACTCTATTTTCACGCTTTAAAGCTATAGACTGTATCCAAGTTCCAACTACAGCAGGAACTGGAAGTGAAGTGACACCATTTGCCACAGTATGGGATTATGAAAGTCAGCAAAAGAAATCTTTAAGTCACCCTGTGATGTATGCAAAAAAAGCATTTATAGATCCTGATTTTTTGTCTCAAGCACCTCTAGAAATTGCTTTATCCACTGGCCTTGATGCTCTGAATCAAGCCTTTGAGTCAATCTGGAATTTGAATGCAAATGAATTTACCCGTCCACTAGCAAGACGAGCAGCAGTTTTGGCTTTGCAAGGCTTGCCCTTAATAGATAAAGTTTCTAAAGATTCTGAGTTAAGAATGAAGCTTGCATTGGCTAGTTTATTTGCAGGACTGGCAATCAGCCAGACTAGGACCTCAATCTGCCATTCAATATCCTATCCGCTGACTTTAAAATATGGAATTGTGCATGGAATGGCATGTTCATTCTCTATGTTAGAGGTGTTCAAGTACAATATGGAATTTGTAAAAAATGACCTTGATATGATAGAGCTTGAGTTAAAGCAAGATCCCTATATGGTATTGGAAAGCATTATTCAGCAGCACGGCGTGAAAGACTATCTTGCAAGATCCTTACCTAATAAGTCTGTTTTTTTTGAGTCTATTCAAGATTTTATTACGGCGGGGAGATTTGAGAACAATATTAAAAAGTGCAGTCGCGATGATCTTATTGAAATAATAACTACTAGCTATGATTCAATAAGAAATGGATAGCTTAAAAATCACATTCTACTAATTATTGCTCTACTTTATATGATTTTTTTAGTGTGCATATGTTTATATTATTTCTATCTTTGGTAGGTTAGAGACTTGAAAGTTCTTTTTATTGCTCCGATAAGTCCTCCTGTGACTGGTCAGTCTATCGCCTGTGATTTGCTCCTATCTCGATTAAATTTTTTAAAAGCCGAAGTAAAAGTTATTAATTTATCAAAGGGTAATTTAGAAAATAATAATCTTGAAATCCATCGAATTTATTTTTTTATAAAAATATTTTTTTATTTGCTTTTTAACACACATAAGTTTGATCGGATATATTTTAATGTATCGGAGTCTTCGCTTGGCAACCTTAAGGATTTAGTCCTTTATTCTGCTTCGATATTTTCCTTGAATAAGGTTTATATCCATGTTCATGGAGGTATGGGCTTCAAATCAATTTTATTTGGTCATACTCTCCGAAGATATCTAAATCAGTTTTTCTTGAAGAGACTAGCAAAAGTAATTGTTCTAGGTGATTTCCACAAAAAGACATTTACAGATATCGGCGTTAAGAATGTAGAAATTGTCCCAAATTTTGCACATGATTCTATGTTCAGTCAATCAAATTCTTCGAGTCGTAATATTGTTTACTTAAGCAACATGATTGAATCTAAAGGTTATCTTGCAGTATTAGATTCAATAGATTTAATTGATGATCTAGATTGTACGTTCTACTTCGCCGGAGCTTTTGAAATTGAATCGGACAGGATAAATTTTGAAAAGGCTATCTCAGATAAGGAGAATGTCCATTATTTGGGTGTTGTGAGCGGTGAAAAAAAACAAGATCTTCTTGAAAAGTGCGATGTGTTCATTCTGCCGACAAACTACCCTTATGAAGGTCAGCCGATATCAATATTGGAGGCATATGCGTCTTCGTGTGCCGTTATAACATGCAAACATAGTGGTATTGTTGATGTTTTTGAAGATGGAATTAATGGGTTGTATGTAAATTATAATGACCCGAGCGACATTTCCAGAAAAATTAAGCTTATTTTTGCGGATAATGAAAGCTTGGTAACTATGAAATTTAAGAATTATTCGAAGGCTCGAAATTGCTACACTGAGAAGAAGCATCTAGAAAAACTGCTTGAGGCTTTGGAGATATATGAAGCATAGGCTTGTTTCGAACACGATATATTTAACATTTATTCAGGTAGCAAATTACGTCGCTCCTCTTATTATGCTGGTGCATCTTGCTAGCGTATTAGGGCCTGAAACGTATGGAATTTTGGCATTTGGCCAGGCAATAATTGTTATGAGCAGTATGCTAATCGACTTTGGGTATAATTTATCGGCGACAGATAAAATATCCAGGTATAGAAGGCACTCAAAATACGTATCCATGATTATAGGTGGAATCTATGTCTTTAAACTGCTGTTATTTCTATGTTGTGCTGTTGTTGTGTGCTTGTTTGCTTATTTTAGTCAAGCTTATGAGGACCATAAAATTTTTCTCTTATTGACCTTATTACCAGTTTTTTTTCAATCCTTTTTTCCTATATGGTTTTTTCAAGGGTTAGAGAGAATGCAATTTCTAGCGCTTTTCTCAGTAATAATCAGAGTCGTCTATGTTTGTTTGGTCGTTTTTTTCGTAAAAGTACCTGAAGATTATAATCTGGTTCCTATATTTAACGCTTTTTCACAAAGTGTTGGAATATTTCTGTCAATATGGATGATATATAGGCTGGGCTATAAAATTGTGATGCCAAATAAAAAAATATTACTTCACTGCATTCGCTTTTCTCAGCATTTTTTCTTATCACGAGTCGCTGTCATGGTTTATATGAACAGCTCAGTTCTAGTTCTAGGACTTGTTGCAAGCCCAGTAGTGGTTGCTACTTTCTCTATTGCTGAGCAACTTTATAAGGCTATGCAGTCGGCAATAAGCCCATTGTCAGCCGCTGTTTATCCATTTATGTCAAAAGAAAAAGATATAAAGCTAATGATTAAGTTGATATATGGATGTGTATTGTTAGTTTCTGTGGGAGCTATTATCGGTTATTTTGTGAGCCCAGGTTTAATAGGTTTTTTCTTTGATGAGTCATGGAAAAGCTCAATAAGCATACTCAATGTATTTTTTGTCGCTGTGGTAATTCATGCGGCAGCAGTTATGGCAGGGTACCCTCTTGCAGCATCTGTTGGCCGTTTAGATGTCGCTAATTCATCAGTCATAACGGGCGCATTGATTTATTGTCTTGGTGTCGCAGGTTTATTATTAATTGATGCGATTACACCGATAATGCTGGCTTGCCTCATGATTGTAAGCGAAGTAGGTGTTCTTATTCACCGAGCATGGATACTTCTTCCGCTTGCAAAAATAAAGTCGCAGGTGGCTTTCAATTCAAATAAGGGTTTATAAGTTAGGTGTGCGTTGACTAACAACTACTTTATAACGTAACCTTCTCATACTTATCCCTATTCGGGAATATAAGACGAGAAATAGGATCATCGCTTTTATAAGAGTAATTAAATAATGAACCAATATGATCACATAGCTGAAATACAAGGCCTACTATCGAATCATAAATTAAAAAATTTTATTGACTCAGGCACCCTATTAGGCTTCGTCAGAGATTCTAGCATTCTGAGTTGGGACAATGATATCGATATTGGGGTAATTCATGATTCGGATGAAGACCTTGGAGAACTATGTAATGATTTTGTGAATGCGGGATATGGTGTTTCATACAACAAGTGGGGGATATTATTAGAAAAAAAAGGATTGATTGAGACAAATATAAGGGTGTATAAAAGAATAGATCTTAATATCTACACAATTTATAAGACTAGCGATGCTAGTTCCAGTATCTTAAAAAGACTATCTGACATTGTCTACAATGATAGTACCTCTTTAACTGGCGGTCTTTTGAAAGAAAAAATTCGGGCCTTCATTCGTAACTTAGCATCATTAGTGCCTGATTCTTTGCTTCGAAGAGCATTAAAACCAAGAAATTATGTAAGTTTGATTAGCGCTGCAATAGTTGAACCAACTAAAGAAATTATAGTGTCTGGAACTTCATTTCAAGTTCCTTCATTGTCAGAAGAGTATCTAGAAAAGAAATACGGAAAAAATTGGAAAATCCCAACTAAAGACTACTCATATAAGAAGGATGATGGCACTATTTGTGAGTATAAGATGGATCTTTCAGATGTTCTCTATTTACTAAAATCAGTGAGAAGTACTTTTTTCAAGCATGACGCAGACGTTTATCTCACAGCGGGTACGTTGTTAGGAGCAGTTCGTGATAAAGGGTTAATCCCCTGGGATTATGATATTGATTTAGCATCAAAAGAGTCCTTCTTAGCTAATGCTGACCTGATAGCTCAAGATCTGTCTGACCTTGGAATAACGGTTTTCACATCAAAAATGACTAACGTAATGGCTCTTTACTATAAAGGCGTGACAGTTGATATTGACTTTTATCGTAGTCAAGGCAGCGATCTAGTGATGCCGATGAAGCAAATTAATAATAGGTTAGGTAAATTGATTTATTTTATGGATTGGATGTTTTGTTTTGAGCCTAAGTCGAGTTTGTTGAAATCTATCAACAATCGAGTAACAAATGCTGTACCACGGCACATAATTACTTTTTTCTTAAAAAAATTGCCGTCCCGTCTTAGAATAGCTTGTATGGATTTGCTTAAAAAAGCAGCTACTCTTACTGGTAATTCAAGGGGACTTGTAAAAATACCTAAAAGGTTTGTGGGCGATTTAGATAAAATAGATATCTTTAATGATGAATGGCCAATCCCAGAAAATTTTGATGAGTATTTATCTCTCTATTACGGCAACTGGCAGATTAAGGACAAGAACTACCATTATTTTGATTCTAAAGGAGAGGCAATCAGTTCGACCCAAGTCCCGAACGAAGAATGGGAGCATAGATTATAAAGCTCGAAGTATTTAAAGGTAAAACATTTTGGCGTACATAGCTCTAACACTACTAATTCTTGTTCATGCCGTTTCTTGGGTGCTTGACGGTAATAGAAGAATTCAGCATAGCCCAGTTAAAATGACGACCATACTGAGCGGTTTAAATGTCATTCCACATTATATTATCTGCACAATTGATCCTGAAAATTCATTTTTATACGCAACACTTGGCACTAATTATGTTAATTATTTCATTCAATTTGGAATTTTATATTCCGTAGCCTTCCTGTTGCATACATTTTTTTTAATAAATGCTTCTAAATTGGCAATTCCCTTAGCATCTAAATTACCGTTAAAAGACAATTATCCATACGGTAAAGTTGTCTTGTTTTGTTTTGTGTCGTATGTATCGATAGTTCTTTTGTACTTTAGTTCTATGGGCGGCTTGTTTAACTACTTAGGTAATTTTATTCAAAGAGATGAGCTGCGAGCAGGCCTGGGGATATTTGATATGTTTAGATTCCCTTTCGCATATTTAACAATAATGTTTTTAGTTGCCTCTTTCAAAGATAAACCTAATTCATCACTAAAATTTCTTCTTCTAATTATAATTTCTATGGCATTAATTGAGGCTTTGTTTGGCGGACGCAGAAATCCTATTCAATTTTTAATATTTGGGTATCTTGGTTTTTTAATTGTTGATAGAAAGCAAAGGATAAGACCTATGAGTAATATTATTATCGCAAGTCTTATAGTTACTATTTTCGTTGGTTTGTATTACTTTAGATCATTAATTACATTACAAGCTGCTTCACCTTACGCCGAGTCCGCAGAAATTCCAGTATTAACATATCTGCTGAATCTAAGTTACAACGATATCTACATATTTGTGATGTCTCATTTTAGTAGCTCTAATTTTTGGTTTGGCTCTATATACGCAGATATTGTCCTAAAAATTGCATCCTATATCAGTGGCTCTGAAGGTCCCTCACCAGATGAGGGGTTATATATTTATAACCTTTATCTAGGCTTTTCGGTAGAGCCACCCATGCAGTTGGATCAAATGGCACAAAATTCCTGGCCACCTAGAACCTTTGGTAATGGATATCTAAATTTTGGCATCTTAGGCGTTCTTATTTTTTTCTCTATCAAAGGAGCCTTGGTTGGATTAGCGTACAAGGTTATGACTGTTTCAAGAAATAACCCAATTTTTATGTATATATATTTTTATATGATATTTTCTTTTCAGTTAAGTAATTTAAAAATCTTTGAGTTTATTACTATGGTAATAGCGCTTACGATTATACAAATACCTTTAAGATTGCTTTCTCATCGGAAAGCTAGGCCTTTGGTTCGTAGACTGTAGTACTAAGGATTATTTATAAATATTATAGAGACAGTATTTTATGACATTAGAAGCTAAAATTTGTACCCGTTGCGTGATGAACACAACAGACCCAAACATTAATTTCGACTCCAAAGGAGTCTGCAATTACTGCCGAAATTTTGATGAAGAGATACTGCCCTCATGGAATTATGGGCAAGGAAAGGAAGATGATCTAGCAAAACTAGCTCGTAAGATAAAGAAAAAAGGTAAGGGCCACGACTTCGACTGTATTATAGGTCTTAGTGGTGGCTTAGATAGTTCGTACACTGCTTATGTGGCAACACAAGTGATGGGTTTGAGACCTTTACTATTTCATGTTGATGCAGGCTGGAATACTGATCGCGCAGTTGGCAATATTCGAAAGTTAGTAGATAGCCTTGGTCTGGATTTATATACAGAAGTGATCAATTGGGAAGAAATGAAGGATCTTCAGATGGCATTTCTGAAATCCCAAATAGCAGATCAAGATATGCCCCAGGATATTGCTTTTTTCTCAGGTCTTTACCGTTTTGCAAGAAAGCATAAAATAAAATATGTTCTGACAGGGGGAAATTTTTCGACAGAATGCTGCCGAGAGCCTGAGGAATGGGGTGCATATCCAGGCATAGACAAGATGTTAATTAATGATATCCAGAAGAAGTTTGGCAGTAAAAGGCTGGAAAGCTTCCCAATAATTGATCTGTTCCAATATAAACTTCTTTATCAATACGTTTTAGGTATGAAGGTTATTAAACCACTTAATTTATATCCATATACAAAAAAATCAGCGGAAAATGAACTGATAAAATTTTGTGATTGGCAACCATTTAAGCATAAGCATCACGAATCTCGATTTACTCGATTTTATGAAGACTACTGGATGCCAAGAAAGTTTGGATATGAAAAGCGTCGGGCTCATTTTTCAAGCCTTATTATGACAGGGCAGATGGATCGTGACGACGCATTAAAACGACTTGCAAGTTCGGAGCTTTCAGAATTTGAACTTTCGAAAGAATTTGAATTTGTTGCAAGTAAATTAGATATTTCTATAAATGAACTTCAATCTATTTTTGAGGGAGAAAATAAAACTTACAAAAATTATAGAAATAAAAGACCTCTAATTGGTTTGGGTTATCAAATTCTCAAAAAATTAGGCATTGAAAAGAGACTGTTTAAATGATCGGGATAGTTGACTATGGTATTGGCAATATTAACGCCTTTTCTCGTGTATATAAGTTGCTTGGAATGCCACACACTTTTTTGAATAATCCTCAAGATTTTGATAATCGAATTTCGAAAATAATTTTGCCAGGTGTTGGTGCATTTGATCACGCTATGAAGACACTAAATAAGTCTGGATTAAGAGATAAACTAAATGAATATGCCCTCGATCATGAGGTACCTATTCTTGGAGTCTGTGTTGGATTTCAAATGTTTTGTGACCGCAGTGAAGAAGGTTCTGAGAGAGGGCTTAATTGGATTACTGGAGAAGTCCAAAAAATTAATCAGAAGTCCTTAGAGAATTTTATGCCTTTACCACATATGGGTTGGAATAAAATTGATGTGTTAAAACCTAATAATTTAACTGATGGAGTTGATGCTGCGAGAGGTTTTTATTTTCTTCATAGTTATCAAGTTGCCACGGAAGATGATTACATAGTGGCTAAGTCTGATTATGGTGAGGCGATAACCAGTATTTATCAACATAAAAATATTTATGGTGTCCAACCTCACCCTGAGAAGAGCCACTCTAACGGCATTAAGTTATTAGAGAACTTTGGAAAGTTATAATGTTACGTTCTCGAGTCATCCCTTGTTTGTTAATCCACAACAATGGTTTAGTAAAAACAGTTAAATTTAAGGACAAGACATATATTGGTGACCCTATTAACACGGTTAAAATTTTTAATGAAAAGCAAGTCGATGAGCTGATGATTCTAGACATAGATGCTACTGTTCTTGGAAAAGAGCCTAATTTTAAATTAATAGATAAATTGGCAAATGAAAGTAGAATGCCCCTCTGCTATGGAGGTGGCATCAAAACAAGCGCAGAAGCTGATAAGATTTTTAATTTAGGTGTTGAAAAGATAGCTTTAAGTTCAACAGCTGTGAATAATCCTGAGCTAATTAGTGAGATTTCCAACATGGTTGGTAGCCAAAGTGTAGTTGCAGTATTGGATATTAAAAAAAGCATATTTGGCAGATATGAAATTGTTACACATAACTCGAAAAAAAAGTTTGATGGAAACATTGAAACTACGATAAATCAATTAATCGAGCGTGGTGTGGGTGAGTTAGTTATAAATTCTGTTGATTATGATGGAGTAATGAAAGGCTATGATTTTGCATTACTAGATAAGGTTTATGCACTAACTTCAGTACCTCTTACAATACTAGGAGGAGCTGGTTCATTATCTGATATTACTGAGGCAGTTGAGCGATATAAAATTGTTGGTGTAGCCGCCGGAAGTCTATTTGTTTTTAAGGGAAAATATAAAGCAGTATTAATAAACTACCCTGAAAATATTTTATAATCGTCATATAAAACAAGTAAGAAAATATGTTTAAAGATAAAATTTTATTAGTCACTGGTGGAACTGGGTCATTTGGTAATGCTATCGTAGACCGGTTTCTATCAACAGATATCTCTGAGATTAGGATCTTTAGTCGTGATGAAAAAAAGCAGGATGAAATGCGCAGAAAATATCGTTCTCCTAAGCTAAAGTTTTATATTGGAGATGTACGTGACGCTCAATCCGTGTTGGGGGTAATAAGGGGAGTAGACTATATATTTCATGCCGCTGCGCTTAAACAAGTTCCTTCCTGTGAATTTTATCCGTTAGAGGCAGTCAAAACAAATGTCCTTGGTACTGAGAATGTGTTGGAAGCAGCAATTTCCAGTGGAGTAAAACGAGTTGTTTGCTTGAGTACTGATAAAGCAGTATATCCAATAAATGCGATGGGTATTTCAAAAGCATTGATGGAGAAAGTGATCGTAGCTAAGTCTCGTAATATCAATAAAGATAAAACTATTATTTGTACTACTCGATATGGAAATGTTATGGCTTCACGTGGTTCTGTGATCCCCTTATTCCTTCGTCAGATACTTTCTGGTAACCCTATTAGTATTACGGACCCCAATATGACTCGATTCATGATGACTCTGGATGATGCAGTAGGTCTTGTTCTGCACGCATTCAATAATGGAGTCAATGGAGATATTTTCGTTCAAAAAGCTCCGGCTGCAACTATTGACGTTTTGGTGCAAGCCTTACTAAAAATTACAGGTGAGAAAGATCATGCTATAGACGTTATAGGGACACGCCATGGTGAGAAACTCTATGAGGTATTATGTTCACGCGAGGAGATGTTTGTTGCACAAGATCAAGGAAATTATTTTCGTATCCCATCAGATAATAGGGACTTAAATTACTCCAAATACGATGACGAGGGAGAGAAAGATTTATCTTTAATTGAGGACTACAATTCACACAATACTCAGCGACTTGATGTTGACTCCATGGTGCAATTGCTACACAAACTCGAATTTATAGGTGATATTGCATCTGGTGGCAAAAACGTTCCTGAGGGCGTATAAATGAAGATCGCTGTTAC
>MDTG01208319.1_pt1 | contig 13636 bp, 18 predicted proteins | sample 811421 | NCBI WGS metagenome assembly MDTG01 (sample SAMN05326645, study PRJNA326480) | marine metagenome | isolation source: seawater | place: Pacific Ocean: South East | collected 2011 | reverse complement strand
TGGTTTTATTTCTTTTAAAGAAAATATAAGAAGTAAAATTACAAACCGAATGACTAATCAGTATTCTCAAATTATTAGATCGGAGGTTGATGGAATTTTGGTGGGTTCAAATACTGTTAAGGTTGATAATTGTATTTTAAATTGTAGATCACCTGGTCTAAAGAAATTTTCTCCAGTAAGAATCATTCTCAATAGAAGTTTAGACCTATGTTTAAACTTAAGGGTTTTTAAAGATTGTAGTAAACAAAGGACAATAATTATTACTCAAAATAAAGATTTGGAAAAACATAGAAAATATTTGAATAGAAATATTGAAGTTAGATATATTACTTCTAAAAAATATAACCTAAGAAATATTTTAGAAGATTTGTCCTCTATAGGTATATGCAATCTTCTTGTTGAGGGAGGTGCAAAAATTTTTAGTTCATTTATAAAAGAAAATTTATATGATGAGATTCTTTTATTCCGAGGGAATTTTTTTATTGGGGACGGTGGGTTAAATGCAGTAAATTCAGAAAAGAATAATTTTTTATCAAAGAAAAAGTTTTCAATTAGAGAAAGTATTAGATTTGGTAATGATAGTCTTGAAATTTTAAATTCTCTCAAAAAAAATAATCAGTTGGATAGTAAAGATGTTTTCGGGAATAATTAGAGAAATTGGCGAAATAAAATATTTCTCAAAGAAGAAAGATACTCTTGGAATAAGATCAAATTTAAGTAATCTGATTTTGGGTGAATCTATTTCTTGCTCAGGTGTTTGTCTTACAGTTTCTAAAATAAATAATGATATTTTTTTTTGCAACCTATCCAAAGAAACACTTGAAAAAACAAATTTTGGAATGATAAAAGAGGGTGATAAAATTAATCTAGAAAAATCTTTAAAGATGGGAGATGAGATAAGTGGTCATCTTGTTTTTGGACATGTAGATGGACTTTCAAAAATAAAAAAAATTACTGATATTAAAAATTCGAAAATAATTGAGTTTAATGTTCCTAATGAAATTATTAAATTTCTTTCACCAAAATGTTCTATTTGCCTTGATGGCATTTCTCTTACTGTCAATAAAGTAAAAAAAAGAATAATTGATGTCAGTATTATCCCACATACTTGGGAAAATACTTCATTGAAATTTTTAAACGAAGGTAGTCTAGTTAATACAGAAGTTGATATGCTTGCTAGATATGTTTTTAAGGCTTTAAAAAAATGAAATCATTTTTATCCCCAATTCAAGAAATAATCAAGGATCTTTCATTAGGAAAAATGGTTGTAATTGTAGATGACGAAAATAGAGAAAATGAGGGTGATTTGATGTTTTGCGCATCTTTTGTTTCTCCAGAAAAAATTAATTTTATGGCTAAATATGCAAGAGGATTAATTTGTTTAGCTTTAGATAAAAAAAGGTTTAAGAAGCTTAAACTTAAATTGATGACAGAAACAAATCAAAGTAGACATAGAACAGCTTTTACTGTTTCAATTGAAGCAAAAAAAGGTGTTACAACAGGAATAAGTGCTAAAGATAGAGCCCAAACAATTAAGGTTGCTGTTTCAGCTAATTCTAAATCTACTGATCTCATAAGTCCTGGTCATATATTTCCTCTTTTGTCAAGCGATGGAGGTGTTCTTTTTAGGGCTGGTCATACAGAAGCTGCAGTTGATTTATCAAGACTATCAAGTTCTGATTTACACAGGTACGGAGTCATTTGCGAGATTATGAATGACGATGGGACGATGGCTAGGTTCAAAGATTTAGTAAAGTTCTCTAAAAAACATAAATTGAAGATGTGTTCTATAAAAGATTTGATAGAATATAAAATTCAAAAAGAAAAATTAGTAAAATGTTTAAGATCTGATGAATTGATAATTGATAAATCTAAAAAATTTAAAATGTATGTATACCAAAATATTATTGATGGGACGGAACACTTGGCACTAGTTAGAGGAGATATATCCGAACAGAGGGATACTTTAGTTAGGATGCACAGCTTAAATATTTTTTCTGATCTTTTGGATCGTAATAATAAAGATTTAGAAAAAGCAATTGATATAATATCTAAATTAAACCATGGTGTAATTGTTTTGATCAGAAACCCAAGGAAAGAATTATTAAAAAAAGAAAAAAAAACCTCTAATTCAAAAAAAAGTATTTTGAAGGAATATGGAATTGGTGCTCAAATACTAATTGATTTAGGTGTAAAAAAAATAACCTTGCTGACAAGTTCATCAAAAAATATTGTTGGTATTGATGGTTTTGGTATAGAGATAAATGGTACAAAAAAATTATCCTAAAAAAATCTTAATCATTTTTTCTGACTTTTATCCTGAGATTTCAAAGAATTTGTTAAAAGGCGCAAAAAAAGTCCTAGAAAAAGATAATGTAAATTATGAAGTAATAAGAGTAGATGGAACTCTTGAAATACCCTTTATTTTCCAGAAAAATAAAAATAAATATTCAGGATTTATAATTTTAGGCTGTGTAATAAAAGGAGAAACTGATCATTACGAAATTGTAAAAAATATTACATTAAATTATATTTATGAGTTGTCTTATAAAGAATTATTACCAATGTCCTGTGCAATTTTAACTGTTGAAAGTTTTTCACAAGCAATAGAAAGGTCAAAAAACCCCAAAAATAACCTTGGTGAAAAATCTGCAAAAGTTTGTTTAAATTTAATTGGTTTGCTCAATGAAAAAAAATCTAACTCCTAAAACACTATCGAGATATGTCGCCGTTCAAGCAATTTATAATTTGAATTTTTCTAATAATGTAGTTGATATTAAAAAAAATTTTCTCAATAAAGATGAATTTACTTTAAATCTTGATTTTGAGAACAATTTTAATGGAAAAAAATTTAACAAAACTTTTTTTGCAGAAATTTTTGAATTGTTCACAAAAAAAAAAATTTTTATTGATGATTTAATTAAATTACACTTGGATGAAAATTGGCACATAGATAGATTGCCAAAGGTCTTGCTAGCAATTTTGAGAGTAGCAATTTCAGAAATGATTCACTCACCTAAAATCTCTATTGCAATATTAATCAGTGAATATTTAAAATTGACTGAATCATTTTGTTCAAAAAATGAATGTTCTTTTACAAATGCTATTTTGGAAAAAATATATGTTTCAGAAAAATTAAGCAAAAATGAAAAATAATGAGTGAAGAACAAAAAATAATTTTGAAATATTTTTCCCCAGTTGCAAAAAATGAAGAATCACTCGGATTAATGAACGATGCAGCCATCATCTACAGAAAAAAATTAGTAGTTTCAACTGATATGATGGTTGAAAATCAACATTTCGATAAGTCCTATGATCCAAAATGTTTAGCTAAAAAGCTCTTAAGAGTAAATTTATCTGATATTGCTGCGATGGGAGCTGAACCTTATGGTTATACTCTAAACATTTCACTTCCTAAAAAGAATAGTATTATTTGGATTAAAAGGTTTGTAAGCGGATTGAGAGAAGATAATAAAAAATTTAAAATTAAATTATTTGGAGGTGATATTGGTTGCTCATCAAAAATATTTTTATCTGCAACTATTTTTGGGATTATAAGTAAAGAGGTACATAAGAGTTCCTTTGCGAAAAAAGATTCAGGTATTTATGTTGCTGGATATTTAGGCGATGCTTCATTAGGCCTTGAAATAAAAAAAAATAAAAAAATTTATAATTTATTTAACACTTCAATCAACGAATATTTTTTAAAAAAACTTTATTACCCAGAACCGCAAATTGAGTTAGGAATATCCCTTTTGGGTTTGGCTGAGTTTTGCACCGATATTTCTGATGGACTTGAGGTTGAATTGTCTAAGGTTTGTAAAAATTCCAACTTACAAGCAAATATATATTTATCAAAAATTCCAGTTTCAAATAAAGCAAAAGTTTTTTTTAAAACCCTGAATACCCAAAAAAAAGATATTTGGAATAAGCTTCTTTGCGGAGGAGAGGATTACAAATTGCTTTTTTCAGTGAGTAAAGATAAAGAAAAATTACTTAAAAAAAAAAAAATAACAGGTATTTATAAAATTGGTTTTTTTACTAAAGGTAGTGGTATTTGTTTCTTTGATGATAAAAACAAAATAGTAAATTTTAAAAATAAAGGTTTTAGTCATTTTTAATTTTTGGTGTTGATGAAGTCTTTTATTATGATATAAACATAAAATACTCACAGCGTTATGTATTTAGAATTTTCAATTGTATTTTTTTGCTCGATTCTGTCATTAGTTTATGGAGCATTTACTATAAAAAATATTCTCGAAGCTCCAGAAGGTTCTGACAGAATGAAAGAAATTGCAGGTGCTATTCAAGAAGGAGCTCAAGCTTACTTGACCAGACAATATCTCACAATTTCAATAGTAGGAATTATCATAACAGTTTTACTCTTTTATTTAATCCATAATCCATTTGTTGCAATCGGTTTTGTCATTGGAGCCTTTCTATCTGGGTTAGCCGGTTTTATTGGTATGTTTGTATCTGTTAGAGCTAATGTAAGAACAACTGAAGCTGCAACTGAAAGTTTATCTAAGGCTCTTGATATTTCATTTAAATCAGGAGCAATTACTGGTTTTTTGGTAGTGGGTTTGGGTTTGTTTGGTTTAATCAGTTACTACTGTTTTCTTAACTCTCATTTTGGTATCAGTCAAGGTAGAGAAACTGTTGAAGCTATGGTTGCATTAAGTTTTGGGGCCTCCTTGATTTCTATTTTTGCAAGATTAGGTGGCGGTATATTTACTAAAGGAGCAGATGTTGGTGCTGATTTAGTTGGGAAGATTGAAGCGGGGATACCAGAAGATGATCCAAGAAATCCAGCCGTTATTGCAGATAATGTTGGGGATAATGTAGGAGACTGTGCAGGGATGGCTGCTGATTTATTTGAGACTTATGCTGTAACTATAGTTGGAACAATGGTTCTTGGACTTATACTTTTTCAAGGGAGTGACCAACAAGTATTCATGATGTTTCCACTATTAATTGCAGGTGTTTGTATTATCTCATCATTGATAGGTGCTTACTATGTGAAACTTGGAGATTCCAACAATATTATGGCGGCATTATATAAAGGTTTAATTATAACCGCTTTTGCATCCATAGTTTTAATTTACTTTGCAACAGAATTTTTTATAGGTATGGATAAAGTAATCATAAATAATGATTTGTTTATTGAATCGTTTTCAGGTATCGATCTTTTTTCTTGTTCACTTATTGGTTTGATAGTAACTGGTTTGATAGTATGGATAACTGAATTTTATACGAGTACGGAGTATTCTCCAGTTAGATCAGTTGCTAATTCATCTCAATCAGGTCATGCAACGAATATTATTCAAGGACTTGCAGTATCAATGCAATCAACAGCGCTCCCGACATTTGTTATAATTCTCGGGATTGTCTTCTCATACAAGTTTGCTGGTTTGTATGGTATTTCAATTGCAGCAACTACAATGTTGGCACTTGCTGGAATGATTGTGGCTTTAGATGCATATGGTCCTGTTACTGATAATGCTGGGGGCATTGCAGAAATGTCAAACTTGCCTGAATCAGTAAGAAAAACAACAGATGCACTGGATGCTGTTGGCAATACAACAAAAGCTGTGACTAAAGGTTATGCAATAGGCTCTGCGGGTTTAGCATCTCTTGTATTATTTGGTGCCTATACCCAGGACCTAAAATATTATTTTCCAGATTTAGATGTAAAATTCTCGCTCGATGATCCCTATGTCGTAGTGGGTTTGCTTATAGGTGGGCTGCTTCCTTATCTTTTTGCATCAATGGGGATGACAGCAGTTGGAAAAACTGCAACCAAGATTGTTAATGAAGTAAGAAGACAATTTAGAGAAAATAAGGGAATTATGACTGGAAGGTCTAAGCCTGAATATGGAAAGGCTGTTGATATTTTGACTAAAGAAGCAATTATAGAAATGATTGTTCCATCTTTACTACCTGTTTTAGCACCTTTTATAACTTACTACCTTATTTTATTAATATCTGGTGATCCTTCCTCTGCCTTTACAACAGTTGGAGCAATGTTGTTGGGTACCATAGTCACTGGTCTTTTTGTAGCAATTTCTATGACTTCTGGCGGCGGCGCTTGGGATAATGCAAAGAAGTTCATTGAGGACGGTAATTATGGTGGAAAAAATTCTGAGGCTCATAAAGCTGCTGTAACTGGTGATACTGTGGGTGATCCATACAAAGATACAGCTGGTCCAGCTATTAACCCGATGATAAAAATAGTAAATATTGTCTCGATACTTCTTTTATCAATGCTTTCATAAAGTTTTTAATCGTCAGCCTTACCGCTACCAATGTATGGTCCTTTGCCTCCCATAGGCACACCTAAATTTCCAATCAGTTGTCTGAAAAATGATGTTTTCTGGCCTTTAGTTTTTGTTTTAAGAGAAGACATTGCAACATCAATTGTTTGATGTTCGTCATAAATATAAATTTTTCTTAATATATTAGATTTATCAAAATTCAGCTCTAGTATATATTGCTCCTCCAGTTTGGCATCAAGAAATGCAGTTTTGGAATTTACCGTCCCAACATAATAAAATGAATTATCACCTAATGTACCCTCGAATGTTGGTTGACCAAGGATTTTTATTACATTTTCTTTATTATCTTTTTTAATATTTAGTAAAGAAACAATGTTTGCATCAGGCAAATTTCCATGAATTGATTTTTTACTGCAAGAAGATATTGCAACTATTGAAAAAAATAATATAAAAAATTTAATAATAATAAAATTGTGCATGATGAATAAAGCTTTAAGACTTGTTTACAATAAAATAGTAGAACAATCAAAAAAAAATTTTTTTTTTAATGATATAAATCTTCCTAATAGTGTTGATTCACGATTAGAATTATTTCAGTTAAACCTTATAATAATCCTTTGGTATATGAGATTCTCAAAAATAAATAAAAATCATATAGATTCAATAATTTCTTTTTTTACAAAAGATTTGGAATCCTTATTAAGAGAATCTGGCGAGGCTGAGTCAAGGATTGGGAGAAAGACCAGAAAATTAGTGGAAAATTTCTTTGGAAGATTATACGCATATACAGAGCAATTTGATAAAATAGAAAAAAATGAATCGAATGAATTAAAATTAAAATTAAAATTTAATTTCAATTCAAATTCTATAAAAATTTCAAAAATTTATGAATATGTTAGATTAAATATTATTTATTTTTCAAAGCTAGACAGTTCATTCTTTTTTAAATTAAAGTTTGATTTTGCTGATAATTAATTGTTGTTTGTTAAAAAACTATTGTCAGGTTATAAATAATTTTGTAAACATTCTTATTTACGATAATTTTTATGGCTGTACCTAAAAGAAAAACTACTCCGTCTAAGAGAAATATGAGAAGATCACATGATGGTCTTTTAAGTGCTAATTCTCAAGAGTGTCCAAATTGTGGTGAACTTAAATTAGCCCATCATATTTGTCTGGCTTGTGGATACTACAATAAGAGGGAAGTTATAACTAAATCAAATCTGGAATCTGAAGAAGAATCAAATTCAGACGATTAATTGGAGAATATAATTGAATGATATAGTTCTGGCCATCGATGTTATGGGTGGTGACTTTGGTCCTAAAACAACAATAGAGGGAATTTCCATGGCATCGAAAATTTATCCTAATGTTCGATTTAAACTTTATGGAGATAAAACCAAGTCGCTAGATCAACTCAAAGAAAATTCTGAACTTAATAATTTTGAATTCATTCATACTACTGAAAATATTAAACCTGATGATGAACCGGTCAATGCGCTGAGAAAATTGAAAAAGTCGAGCATGCGATTAGGAATTGATAGTATTAGAAACTCTGAATGTCATGGTTTTGTTTCTGCAGGAAATACAGGGGCACTTATGGCAATTTCCAAGTTTGTTCTGAGGACTATAAATGGAATAGATAGACCGGCTATAGCTGGAGTTTTGCCAACAATGAAAGGTCAAACTGTTGTTCTAGATCTGGGAGCTAATGTTGATTGTTCTAATGATAATTTAGTTCAGTTTGCACTAATGGGAGATATTTTTTCAAAATTAGTATTGGGAATAAAAAACCCAAAGATTGGACTTTTAAATGTAGGATCAGAACATATCAAAGGAAATCTAATTGTAAAACAAACTTTTGACGACTTAAAAAAGATATCATCAAAAATAAATTTCTTAGGCTTTATTGAAGGTAATGATATAAATAAGGGAAATGTTGATGTAGTTGTTACAGATGGTTTTTCTGGAAATATAGCACTAAAAACAGCAGAAGGTGTGGCAGAGTTGATCTTTACTTTTTTAAAGAATGCTTACAATAGTTCACTTATTTCAAAAATTGGTTATTTATTATCCAAACCTGCACTTAATAGATTTAAAACTAGAATTGATCCTAGAAAATATAATGGTGCTGTTCTTTTAGGTCTAAATGGTATAGTTGTTAAAAGTCATGGTGCTACAGATGCATTTGGTTTCAGCAATGCCATTGGTGTGGCAATATCTTTAATTGAAAATTCTTATGTAAATGAAATTGAGAAGAAAATAGAAATTTAAACATTAGATTTTATGATTTATTCATAAATAATTGGTTTTGGTCACTACCTTCCAAAAAAAATACTTAAAAATAATGATTTAACAAAAATAGTTGATACATCTGATGAATGGATATACTCGAGGACTGGAATAAAACAAAGACATATTGTCAATAAAAGTGAATTAACATCAGATTTAGCAATTAAGGCAGCTGAGGATGCATTTACCCAATCAAATACTGATCCCTCAGAAATTGATTGTATTATTGTTGCTACAACAACTCCTGACAATACTTTTCCATCTACAGCAACTAAAGTGCAAAATTATTTTAGTATAAAAAATATTCCATCATTTGATTTGCAGGCAGTTTGTTCAGGTTTCATATATAGCCTTCAAGTTGCAGATTCATTTATTAAATCAAAAAAATCAAAAAAAATAATTGTAATAGGTGCAGAAACATTATCAAAAATTGTCGATTGGAAAGATAGGAGAACATGCGTATTGTTTGGAGATGGAGCTGGTTCAGTAATTCTTTCATCAACAAAGATCAAAACTGGTGTTATGTCCACAAAATTATACTCTGATGGATCATGGCATAAGAGTCTTTTTGCAGATGGAGGACCATCCTTGAATCAAAAAGTTGGTAAAATTAGAATGGATGGTCAAGATGTATTTAAACAGGCAGTAAACAAACTCAGTGAAGCAACAGAAATGGCTTTAAGTGATTGTGGTTTAAATATTTCAGATATTGATTGGTTGGTTCCACACCAAGCTAATCAAAGAATTATTAAAAGCACTGCAAAGAAACTTGGTATAGAATCAGACAAGACTATAAGTACTGTTGAAAATCATGCTAATACTTCAGCAGCATCAATTCCATTAGCACTGTCTAGTTCATTAAAAACAGGTAAAATAAAAAAAAATGATATTCTTGCTTTATGTGCAATTGGCGGAGGGTTAACTTGGGGAAGTTGTATTTTAAAAGTCTAAATAATATAATCAGAATATGAAAAAATCAGTTCTAACTAAATCTTTAATGATTAACTATCTTAATGAAACGATAGGTTTATCAAAAAGAGAATGTCAAATTTTTTTTGAAACTTTTGTAGAAATAATAGTGGAAAGAATATTAAAAAAAGAAGATGTAAAGATTGTAAACTTTGGGATTTTCAAAATAAGAAAAAAAAATTCAAGAATTGGAAGGAACCCAAGGACCAAAGAAGAGGTTATGATTTCTAGCAGACATGTCATTCGCTTTAAGGCTTCTGAATTTCTTTTGAATACTATAAATTCTAGTTCAACAAGTAATGATGAAAAATCATGATGCATTAAAAACCATTGGTGAGGTATCAAAATTAATTCAAGTTCCAGCTTATGTTCTTAGATTTTGGGAAAAAAAATTCAAGCAAATCTCACCTATAAAAAAGAACGGAGGAGTAAGATATTACAGTCCTGAACAAGTATCAATCATTGAGAGGATTAAAAATTTGTTATACGAGAAAAAATATTCTATTAATGGTGCCATAGGCGTTCTAAAAAAAAAGAATAATTATGAAATTGAAAAGAAAAATATGATTCAAGAATTAAAGCATTTAATTGATGAAATAGAAAAAAATATATAAACCATATCGGGGCGTGGCGCAGCCTGGTTTAGCGTGTCCGTCTGGGGGACGGGAGGTCGCTGGTTCAAATCCAGTCGCCCCGACCAACTAAAAAAATCTATGAAAAAAAAATTTAAAATTTTCTATACTACTTGCGAAAATAAAATAGATGCAAAAAAAATCGCTAGAAATCTTCTTTCAAATAAAAACGCTAAATGTATAAATATATTTAAGAATGTTGAAAGTTTTTATGTTGATAATGACTCAATCGTCTCCTCTGAAGAGATCATTATGATAATAAAAACTCATAATTCTAAAAAAAAAATTGAGAGTGCCCTAGAAAATATTCATCCGTATGAAACACCAATTATAGTTGAATTGAAGGCCAATCAACCAAATAAAAAATACTTAGACTGGTTTTTGAAAAACTCAGAATAACATTTAGTGTTGACAGTTCTGAATTATAAGTTATTTTTCATAAAATATTGATATGCATACATTTTCATTAAAACAAAAAGACATTAAGAAAAAATGGTATCTTATTGATGCAAACGGCCTAGTTTTGGGTAGATTGGCATCAAAAATATCAATGATTCTTAGAGGCAAGCATAAAACTATCTATTCCCCACATTTAGATTGTGGAGACAATGTAATTGTAGTTAATGCCAAAAAAGTCAAATTAACAGGATCGAAAGACAAAAAAAAGATTTATTATAAACATACAGGATATCCTGGAGGGATCAAAGAAAAGACATTTACTGAAATTTTAAATGGTAAAAACCCGAATTTTGTTATCCGTAAAGCTGTTGAAAGAATGATGAATTCCAATGCATTATCTAAAAGACAGTTATCAAATTTAAAAATATTTTCTGATGAAAAACATACACTTGATGCCCAAAAACCTGTGTCTTATGATTTTTCATCGCAAAATAGGAAGAATATTATTTCATAGTTATGGATGAAACTAAATCAGAAGAAAAAAAGTCAGACCCTATCAGTTCAGAGATAGATAACAAACCTGTTCTGGACTCACTAGGTAGAGCTTATGCAACTGGAAGAAGGAAAACCTCTGTTTCAAGAGTTTGGATAAAGTTCGGAAGCCCTAAAATAGTTATCAATGGCAAACCAGTTGAGAAATATTTTCTTCGGAAGATTTATACTTCTATTCTAGAAGATCCATTGAATAAAACAGATAATCTTAACAAAGTTGAGATATTTTCTACAGTTTCAGGTGGTGGTTTATCTGGTCAAGCTGGTGCTTTACGCCATGGAATAAGTCGTGCTTTGGTAAATCTGGACCCATCTCTCAGAAGAAAACTAAAGAAACTTGGTTTCCTTACACGTGATGCAAGAAAAGTTGAAAGAAAGAAATTTGGAAAACATAAAGCTAGAAGAAGTCCACAGTTTTCTAAAAGATAAAAAATGACTCTAAATGTTTGCGTTTTTGGTGTGTCTGGTTATACGGGCGCGAAACTTCTTCATTTTATTAATAAGCATAAAAAAGTTAATCTAGTTGGTGTTTTTGGTAAAGCTTCTGAGGGAAAGAAACTATCATCAATTTTGCCAAATTTAAAAAATCTAAAGAATCTAGAAATCACAGACTATAGGAAATTTGACTTTAAAACTGTTGATTTGATTTTCAGTTGTCTTCCTCATGGAGAATTCCAACAAAGCATTTTCCCACAATTAGATCCTAAACCTTCAATAATAGATTTGTCTGGTGATTTTAGAATTAAGGATTTTAAAAAATATGAATTATTTTATGACATAAAGCATAATTCTAAAGAAAAAAAAAATATTTTTACTTATGGTCTCACTGAAATTTATAAAAATGATATTAGTAATTCAAAATATGTTGCTAATCCAGGATGTTATCCAACATCAATTCTACTTCCTTTGTTGCCTCTTGTAAAAGAAGGCATCTTGAAGAAATCGCATATTATCATTGATTCAAAATCCGGAATGAGTGGTGCCGGGAAGAAACCCAAAAACAAAAAATTATTTGCCCAATTAGAAAATAATTTCTTCTCCTATAATATTGAAAAACATAAACATATTGCTGAAATTGACCAAGAATTGACAAAATATAATAGTGATACCACTTTTACTTTTATACCACATATTCTGCCAGTATTTAGCGGTATTCAATCAAATATTTATATCGATAAAGCAGGTATTAATGCAGAGGAAACATTAAATTTTTTGGCGAATTTCTATAAAAATGAACCTTTCATTAAGTTTTTTTCTAAAAACACTCCCAAATTAAGCGATGTACAAAATACTAATGATACTGTTATAAAAGTTTTTTCTGATTATTCTAATAAAAAGATAATAATTATTAGTTGTCTAGATAACTTGATTAAAGGAGCTGCTGGTCAGGCAATCCAGAATATGAATCTTATGTTTGGTTTTGATGAGACTGAATCACTTATGTAATATGAATGAAAAGCCCTTAATAAAAAAATTTAAAAATAAAAAACCATCAATATCAGATGATGTTTTTATAGCTGAAGGTTCAAAAATAATTGGTGATGTTGAGATAAATAATCATAGTAGTGTCTGGTATAATTGCGTTATTCGAGCAGATGTAAATTTTGTGAAGATTGGTAAAAAAACAAATATTCAAGATGGAACTGTGATTCATGTTTCCTCTAATGGATTTTCAGCTAATGGTAAGAAAGGGTTTCCAACAATTATTGGAGACTGTGTTACAGTTGGTCATAATGCTACAATCCATGCTTGTAGGATAAAAAACTATGCTTTAATCGGAATGGGATCAGTAATTCTAGATAATGCTGAGATAGGTGAGATGTCACTAGTTGCTGCAGGTTCAGTAATCACCCCTGGAAAGAAAGTTGGAGATTTTGAGCTTTGGGCAGGAAACCCAGGAAAATTTGTAAGGAAAATTAGTGAAGCAGAAAAAAAATTATTGTTAAATACTCCTGAGGTATATAATAATCTCAGAAAAGAATTTTTAAAAAAGTAGTTTGAGTTTTACTTTTTTAATTTATAATTTAGTATTATCAAATTAATGTGGAAAAAAAAAAACATAGCATTCTTTCTTCTTCTGTTTCTCCTTTATTCTTGTGAAACGGTTTCTGATTGGACTGAATCAATCGGCTCTGATTCAGAAGAAATTGATCCAAGTTTGGGAGAAATCCTTGCAGACTCAGACTCTGAAGCTAGCTTTCAAGGTGTTGAAGTGATCAGTGAAGAAGAGCAAGACTTACTATCAGATGATAATGTTAGTGAAGCTACTATTACTGAAGCCGATGAAAGTTTACCGCCTGTTCCTCAAACAGAGTATGACTCTTCATCAATCTCAGGTGATGATGGAATTATTAATGAGGAATTAGATAATCAGGTTGTTCAAACGCCAACCCAAGCTCCAACTCAACCAACAATATTAAATTTTCCTGGATCAACACTTAATCTTAGTGACAAGATTCAATATAAAGTGGCAACCATAAATTTTGTTTCTGGTTCAAGTAATGTTGGGATAAAAGG
>MDTG01428535.1_pt1 | contig 13637 bp, 13 predicted proteins | sample 811421 | NCBI WGS metagenome assembly MDTG01 (sample SAMN05326645, study PRJNA326480) | marine metagenome | isolation source: seawater | place: Pacific Ocean: South East | collected 2011 | reverse complement strand
TTTCTCGTGTAGGAGTAGGCTTAGATAATATTGATTTACATTATGCGAAAACAAAAGGTATAAAAATTTTTAATACCAGCCTGTCTCCATCATTGTCAGTTGCAGAGTTTACTCTTTCTCTCATGTTAAGTAGTTTAAAAAATTTAAATAAAAATTTTTTGAGTGGAAAAAATGGAAGCTGGGTTAAAAATTACGGTACATTACTCTCAAACAAAGTAGTAGGGATAGTCGGCGCAGGAAATATCGGAAAAAAGCTAATTGATTTTCTAGATAAATTCAATAATAAAATATTAATTTTTGATATCTTTGAAGACTCTTACTTAAAAAATAAAAAAAATGTCACATATACTTCCATTCAGGAAGTATTTAAAAGTTCAGAAATTATTTCAATCCACTTACCTCTAACAGAAGAAACTAAATATTTAATTGATTCCAAACTATTAAAAATTATGAAAGAAGATGCTCTTTTGATAAATACCTCTAGAGGAGAAATAATTAATGAAAAAGATTTATTTTCTTTTCTTAAGAGAAATAAAAAAGTTCATGCTTGTTTAGACGTATTTGAGATTGAGCCGTATCAAGGACCTCTAATGGAGTTAAAAAATTTGAATATTACTCCTCATGTATCTGCTTATGCGAAGGAAACAAGAATTGATATGGAATTGGAAGCTGTAAAAAATCTTATATATTCACTCAATTAATTATTTAAAAAAATCTATTTATGAGAAAAATTAAAGCTTTCATACTTGACTATGATGGAGTTATAGCAGAGTCAAATGATATTAAGACTTTTGCGTTTAGAGATTTATTTCGAAATGAAACCGAAGAAAATATAGAAAAACTAATAAGTTTTCACATTTCTAATGAAGGAATATCTAGAATTGAAAAAATTAATTATTTTTATACAAAAATATTAAGAAAAGAAATTTCCGATGATGAGCTTTCATCTCTTTCTTTATGTTTTTCAAAATTGGTAAAAAATAAAGTCATTGCATGCAAAAAGGTAGAAGGCGTAAGGAAATTCCTTAAAAATAATTCTTTTAAATATAAGTTCTTCATTTCTACTGGTACTCCAACTAATGAAATGAAATACATTTTAGAGCAGACAGATATGGAAATTTATTTTCAAGAAATTCTCGGTTCTCCTGAAACAAAAATAGAACATATTTCCTTCATTCTTAAAAAATATAAATATAAAGAGGAAGAATTAATTTTTATCGGCGATTCAAAGACTGATCTTTTAGCTGCCAAAAAATATAAAATAAAGTTTATTTTAAGATCTCATGAGCAAAATAGCGAAGTCGCTTCTTTTCATAAAGGGCAAAAAATTAAAAATTTTAATGAACTTACGGAGTTCTAAAGGATAAAATGAAAGAGAATTTTCGCGTCCCATTTTTTTATAATTTATATTTTATTTTTGTAAATGGTAAAACTTTTAAAAGAAATTTACGTCTTTACCTAAACAAACATTCATCAAATCTTGATTTAAGTTCAAAACTTGAATTTCAAAAGAATGCACACGATAGAATTTTTAATATTGCATTAAAAAATTTTTCTTTTCCTTCAGAGAAACTTATTTATACCCAAGAAAATCAGAATAGTTTTATCACCAAAGATTTTTATAGGAAAAATTTTCATATCTTCAAAAGCTTTAGCTTCTGGCAAAAAACAATTGAAACTTCTGGATCGACTGGCACTCCTCTCAAAATAATAAGGTCTCCACAGTCATTCATCAATTCGCAAATAAGTTTTTATATGTTTTTTAATCAATTTGATTTAAATAGATTCGATAAAAATATTTATATTGGAGGCGCGAGACCAAATTCGGGTTACACTTTATTGCAGAAAATAAAAGCATATTTATATTTTTTAGTATTTAATCAATATAAATTTGTATCAGCGGATTTAAATACTCAACAACAATTATTCGAATTCATTAATTTTTATGAATCTCATAAACCTATTTATTTAAGTGGATTTTCTTCGGCTCTTATTAAAATTGCTAATTTTATTAAGTCGAATAATATTTCTTTGAGGTGGAAACCTCTTTTAATTCATCCTACAGCAGAGGCAATAAGTAAGTCGCAGAGAGATTTGCTTAGTGAAGTTTTTAATGCTCCGACAAAAATGGTTTATGGGGCAACGGAATGTCATATGGCTAGTGAGTGTCCATTAGGCGTAATGCATTTAAACATGGAAAATTGTAGTTTAGATCTAACAAAAGATAGCTCTGCCTTATTGACTGTTTTTAACTCTGACAAAATGCCTTTTGTAAATTATAAAATTGGAGATCTTTTAAAAATATCAAAACCAAAAGAAAGATGTGTTTGCGGAAAGCATTCACTGATTTTAGAAGAGGTAATTGGCAGGGATCAGGATTTTATTGAACTCAGGTCAGGCGATAAATTTTCTCATCCAGATCTTAATATGTTGATAGGCAAATTAGATAAGAATAATAAAATAGTTGAGTATCAAATTGTGCATATAGAAGATAACGATGAAATAGAAATTAGACTAATTAATGAAAAAGAGTTTGATTTGGATGCTTTTAAAAATAATTTGAATCAAAGGTTTCCAAAAGTTAAATTTGACGCAAACAATCTGCCTTTCATCCATCATAAAAATGGAAAAAAACCTGTTATTGCAAAGATTAAGCTTGCTCCAAAAATTAGAGAAACATTCAATGATTATAAGCCTTATGAAGAGATTTCAGATTCTCAAAAAGAACAATCTTATAAAGAAGTCTTAAAGCTTGATTGGAATGAATCTACTCTTGATTTTCCCTTAAATCTTAAAGAAAAAGCAATAAAGGAATTATCTGTAATAAGACTTAATCATTATCCCGATTTGAGAAATGAAAGACTTAAAAATGCTTTATCAAAATATCTAAATTTAAAAAAAAATTGCTTAACTATTTTTAATGGATCAGATTCAGGAATAGCCACTATTTGTAGATTATTTATTGAGCCAGAAGACAGCGTTATCACTATTAATCCTACTTATGGTAACTACAATGCAATCGCCTCGAGATATACAAAAAATGTTTTGAGTTATGAGTTAGATTATCCTTTTGAAATGGATATTTCAGACTTCAAAAAATTTATAAAAATAAATAGACCAAAATTAATTTTTATTCCTAATCCTAATAATCCAACAGGAGCATACATAGAAAAAAATAAACTAAATGATCTTGCTGAAAATTTTAAAGACATATGCTTTGTAATTGATGAAGCTTATGTAGAGTTTTTAGAAGGAAAGGCAGAAATTAATATTATTCCTGATAATATGATAGTCCTTAGGACTTTCTCAAAGGCCTGGGGATTAGCAGGAATAAGACTTGGATATTCTCTATCTGGAGAAGAGCTTTCTAATAAATTATCTTTATCCAGAGACAACAAAGAAGTCGATACTTTTGCACAAATAGTTGGAACTATAGCTATAGAAAATCCAGCCTATATGATTGATTATGTAGGTAAGGTGAATATAGGAAAAAAAATGCTGATAGACTATTTTGAAAGTAATAAAATTCCCTATCTCTCTGGAGTTGGAAACTTTATCCTCTTCAAAGTAAATAATCCTAATGAACTTGAAAAAAAATTAAAGGAAAAAAGAATTTTCATAAGAAACAGAACAAAAGAAAAAAATCTTGAAGGTTTTTTAAGAGTGACAGTAGGAGACTTCCATTCAATGAAAAAATTTATAGATGAATTATCTAATTTAGATAAATATATCTAGATAAAGTAATTTACTAAAATGAATGTATATGTATTTGATATAGACAACACAATATCAAATAGTTTTCCAAGTTTAATTGATAGAAAGAAAACAATTCCTATTTTTAGACTTATTACCGAGACATATAGAGTTTTAAGACTTCCTTTTTTTAAAAATATGGTTTTTATTGTGAAAAATAGAATTAAAAGAAAGAATTCAATTGTCTTTTTTTTATCGGCAAGACATCCATTATTATGGCTACCAACATATTTGAGTTTAATTTATAGAATTGGATTTATAAATCCTAGAAACCTTATTTTGGTAAGAAATACTTTAAAAAAAATAAAAGTATTTGAGCTGTTAAATGACATGTTCAAGAATAGAAAGATTAGAGTTATTGATGATCTAAGCTACAACCATGAAAATGGAGAAATAAAATATTATGAAAAAGTAATATCTTTTTGCGTTAAAAATAAATCAATAATTTATTTCGATAAGAAAGTTATAGATAAAATAAATAAAGATGTTAAGAGATAAAAAAATTATTTTTCTCATTAATCATGTTTCTTTTTTTATATCTCATAGACTTCCTATTGCATTGAGAGCTTTAGAAGAGGGATGTAGTGTAGAACTTATTACAGGTAAAGCTGGAAGTTTAATTATGGAAAAACAAGCTTTAAAGGTTTTAAAAAAATACGATATTAAACATACTAGAGTTAGCTTTGAAAGTTCAAGTATAAATATTTTTACAGAAACAAAATCTTTAATCGAAATATATAAATTATTAAAAACTAGGGAACCAGATATTCTACATATGGCATCACCAAAGGCAATTACATATGGTGGAATTGTTGCGAACTTTTTGAGAATACCTGGATTAGTTTTTTCTATTTCTGGATTGGGATTTATATTTACAAAAACAAAGAATAATTCTTTATTTAGAAACTCAATAAGACTTATTTTAAGAATTTTGTTTAGATTTATATTTAATCATAATAAAAATATAAAAGTCATCGTTCAAAATAACGATGATCGAAATTTTTTTATTGAAAAAAAAATAGTAAGACCAAGACAATTAGTCCTGATTAAGGGCTCTGGTGTAGATTTAAACACTTTTTCTGACATTTCATTTAAAGAGAAAGATAAGATAATTTTGTTCCCTGCAAGAGTTATTTTAGATAAGGGCATAAGAGAATTTATATTGGCTGCTAATAAGCTGAAACTTATTTATCCTGATTGGGATTTTTTGGTAGCTGGAGCTTATGATTATAATAATCCAACATCAATTCCATTTGAAGAAATTCAAAATTTAATTTCAAATAACTCTGTCAAGTTTTTAGGACACGTAAATAATATCAATGAGCTATATAGACACTCATCCATCGTATGTTTACCTTCTTATCGAGAAGGAATGCCTAAAGCAGTTCTTGAAGCACAAGCAGCGGGCTGTGCGATTGTTACTACAGATGTTATTGGATGTAGAGAGTCGATTGAAAGAGATAAAACAGGTTATTTAGTTAGTCCTTACAATATAAAAGAACTTTATGAGGCTTTGGAAAAATTGATAGTAAGTAAAAGGAAAAGAGAAGATTTTGGAAGATCAGGCATAGAATTTGTAAAGAAAAATTTTGACTTAAATGTTGTTCTCGATAAAGTAATAAGATCTTACGAACTTTTACTTAAAAAGTAATTTTTGATAAAAATTTGAATGACAAAAAAGAATTCTAAAAAAAATATTTCAATAATTGGTCTTGGATATGTCGGTTTACCTCTCGCAGTAGAATTTTCAAAAAAATTCAATGTAGTTGGCTTCGATCATGACAAAAATAGAATTGAAGAATTGATTAATTCTGAAGACCTTACTAACGAAGTTACTAAAAAGGAATTAAAAAAAACTGATGTTAAGTTTACTTCTTCTAAAGGAGATCTTCTCAAGACAGATGTTTATATTGTTACGGTTCCTACGCCAGTTGATAGTCAAAAAAATCCAAATCTCAAAAGTTTAATGGACGCTTCTAAATTAGTTGGATCTCTACTAAAAAAAAATAATCTAATTATTTATGAATCTACTGTTTTCCCAGGCGCAACTGAGGAACTTTGCATTCCCATTTTAGAGAAAGCAAGTGGACTCAAATTGAATAAAGACTTTTATTGCGGTTACAGCCCTGAAAGAGTTAATCCAGGAAACAAAGATCACAAATTAACTGACATATTAAAGATAACTAGTGGAAGTAATAAAAAAGCATTAAAAATGGTTGATAATCTCTATAAAGAAATAATTAATGCTGGTACATATAAAGCCGAGAGTATAAAAGTAGCAGAGGCAGCAAAAGTAATTGAAAATACTCAGAGAGATTTAAATATAGCGTTAGTAAATGAGCTTAGTTTGATTTTTAATAAAATGAATTTAGATACTAATTCTGTAATAAATGCAGCTTCAACCAAGTGGAATTTTATGAAATTTACTCCTGGACTTGTAGGTGGGCATTGTATTGGAGTCGATCCATATTATCTTACTTATAAAGCTAAAAAGTTAGGCTACTCTCCTGAGATCATTTTAGCTGGAAGAAATCTTAACGATAAAATGCCTAAGCTTGTGACTCAAAAAATATTAAAATTGATGAAAGCTAAAAAAATAAATATAGCTAAAAGTAGTATTCTTGTTCTTGGGGCAACTTTCAAAGAGAATTGTCCAGACATAAGAAATTCTAAAGTTATAGAACTGATTGATAATCTATCAAAAAAAGTAAAATCTATTAATTGCTTTGATCCACTTGTTTCAAAAAAAGATCGCTCAACCATCAAGGTTTCTTGGTTAAATACAATTGCAGAATCAAAAAAATATGATGCTATTATTTTTGCTGTTCCTCACAAAGAGATATTAGATAAAAAAAAATATATCCTTAACTTGAAGAAAAATACATGTGTTATTTACGATTTAAAAGGTTTTCTATCTATTAATGAAACTGATGGGAGGCTATAAGAAAATTGAAAAGACTTACCTTCATCGAATTAAATGAATTAAATTTAGATATAGCTGATTCCTATATTGAAAATCTAAACTTAGAAGGTTTCAAAAAGCTTAAACTTTTAAATTTTCTAAAAACAAATTCAGAAAAAAAATATGAGTTATTAGAGCCATGGATTCAATGGCATTCAATTCATACCGGATTATCTGCCAATGAACATGAATTATTTAGACTTGGAGATACAGAAAAAAATAAAAATAAAAACATTTTTGAGCACTTAGATTCAAAAGGTTTAAAGATTGGCATAATCAGCGCCATGAATGTTTTAAATAATTTTAAGAATGCATCTTTTTTTATTCCTGATCCTTGGACTTCAACTCATCCAGGAAAGACATTTTGGGAGAATAGAATTTCTAAATTTTTAAACCAAACAGTTAACGATAATTCAAAAAACAAGATTAGTTTTGTAAATTATTTATATATTCTTTTAACTTTTTTAAGGTTTGCTAGATTTAAAAATTATTTACGATTCTTCAAACTAGCTTTTTTCTCTTTCAAAAAGCCTTGGAGAAAAGCTCTATTTTTAGATTTGCTTTTAAGTGAAATTTTTTTCAATTTATCACTCAAGCATAATTTAGATTTTGGAACTCTTTTCCTAAATGGAGCAGCTCATATTCAACATCATTATTTTTTTAACTGCTCTCTTGGAGTAGAAAAAAATAAGAAGCAAATAAATCCAGAGTGGTATGTGAGCCATAAATACGATCCTTTTGCTGAAATGCTTCTAGTATATGATGAAATAATTAAAGAAGCTGTTAGCTTAAAAAATTGTAACCTAATTGTTGCTACAGGATTAACCCAAGAATTAGATGATAAGGCAGTCTTTTATTACAGACCAAAAAATCACGAAAGTTTTTTAAATGAGTTAGGAATACATTTCAAAAAAGTTTTACCAAGAATGTCTAGAGACTTTCTTATTGAATTTTCTTCGGAAGAGGAAGCAAGCTATGCAGAAAAATTACTTAGATCAGTAAAACTAAATGAAAAATATTTTTTTTTAAAGCCTGATAACAGGGGAACATCGATATTTGTATCCATTGGATATGATAGAGAAATATTTGAAAAAGATGAAATTAAGCTAGGGGAGAAGAAGATTAAAATATTTAATGAACTTTCTTTTGTAGCCATAAAAAATGGCAAGCACTGTGATAAAGGTTATTTATTTTTAGATCAAAGTATTAAAGCCAAAGAGTCTTATTTAGAGAATGGAACTATCAATGTTAAAGATATTTTTTTTATTATTAATGATTTTTTTAAAAATAGTGATTTCTAGTAATAGCTCTTATACCAATCGATAAAACTTTTTATTCCTTCCTTGATAGACGTTTTAGGCGAAAAACCATAATGTTTTTCTATTTTTTTAATATTAGATACAGTTTTTTTTACGTCTCCCATTTGTAGTGGCATGAGGTTTTTTTTAGCTTTTTTTCCCAAGTTTTTTTCTATTTCTTTGATCAAGTTATTAAGAGTAATAGGATTATCTCCTCCGATATTATAGATTTCAGAATAACTTTGAGAAAGATACTTATTTTTTTTAAGGAAACCAATGAAATACCTTCTACTATGTCATCAATATAGGTAAAGTCTCTTGAATGCTTTCCGTAATTAAATACATCAATGGGTTTGTTATTTATTATTAAATTCGTAAATTTATGAATTGACATATCTGGTCTTCCCCAGGGTCCGTAAACGGTAAAGAATCTAAGTCCAATAAAATTTATTTTGTATAAATCATTGAATGCACTTGCCATCAATTCATTTGTTCTTTTTGTTACAGCATAAAATTGAAGAGGATTATCAACTCTATCATTTTCAGAAAACGGAAAATCTGTATTTCCACCATATACTGAACTAGTAGAGGCATAGACAATCTTTTCAATTCCATAATCTTTTGCGTACTTAACTATATTAAGGAAAGAAGAAATATTATTTGATACATAGTCTTCTGGATTAGTTAAAGAGTGTCTCACACCTGCCTGAGCTGCTAGATTGATTATAATATCTGGTTTAAATTTTTTTAAAGTTTTTGTAACCTCTTCACTAGATATATCTTCTATTTTAGAAATATAATTGCCATTCATTTTGTCCAATACTTTTCCTCTATCTTTTTTTAGTTTCTGAGAATAGTATTTATTCAAGGAATCTATTCCCATAATTGAATGACCTTCATAAATAAGTCTTTTAGCTAGATGAAATCCAATAAAGCCTAGATGACCTGTTATCAGAATCTTTTTTCCATTTTTTTGCATTAAACAAGAAAGATTTTCTTTTTCATTAAAGTTTAAGATTTAAAATTAAAAATTTATATATAAATATTTTAAATCAGATAGAATCAAAATCATTATGTAAATTTTCAATCTACCTATTCTAATTGAGTTCAGTTATTTGAAGTTAAAAAAATGAGAAAAAGCCTAAAAAAAATAGTTATTCCAATTGCCGGATTGGGAACTAGAATGTTGCCTGCTACAAAAGCTATTCCAAAAGAAATGCTGCCTATCGTTGATAAGCCTATAATTCAATACATCGTCGAGGAAGCGGTTGAAGCTAAATTTAATGAAATAATTTTTATCACTCATTCAAGTAAGGCATCAGTAGAGAACCATTTTGATAAAAGTTTTGAGTTAGAAGCAACTTTAGAAAAAAGAGTAAAAAGAGGCTTGTTAAAAGAAATAAAGTCTATTTCAAAATTAAATATAACTATTCACAGTATAAGACAAGGTGAAGCCAAAGGATTAGGTCATGCAATATTATGCTCAAGATCCATTCTAAGAGATGAACCTTTCGCAATTATTCTTCCAGATATGCTTATTTCTAATCAAAAAACTTCTAATTTATTAGAAATGAAGAAAGAATTTGAAATTTCGGGTACTTCTTCAATTTTACTAGAGAGAGCAAAAGAATCAGAAATTTCTAAATATGGAATAGTAAAATTAAGTAATAAGAAAAATAAAAGAGGGTTTAGAAAAATAGAAAAAATTATTGAAAAGCCTAAAAAAAATAAAGCTCCCTCAAGATTATTTGCTGCAGGAAGGTATATCTTTACAAACAAAATATTCAACAGTTTGTCGAGAGTAAAACCTGACAAATTTGGAGAAGTACAGCTTACTGATGCAATTCAAGATTTTTTATCAAATGAAGAAGTAATTTCTTTCAATCTCAAAGGAGAGCTTTTTGATTGTGGAGAAAAGCTTGGATACTTAAAGGCAATTGTTCATAAAGCACAAGAAGATGAAGATATTGGGAAAGAATTTAAAAAATATATAAAAAAAGTATCTAATTAGAGTTCATAGTCACTAATTAATGTAATTTTTTTTTCCTTCTTAAAAAACTCCTCTGAATGAATTCCTTTTCCATTAACTAAATCTCTTAAAGCCTGTTTTTTTTCTTGGCCAAATGCAGTTAAGAATATTTTTTTTGATAAAAAAAGCTTTTCAACTTTATAACTCAGTCTTTTTCTAGGCGGTTTTTCTGCATTGTCAGTTATACAAAAAAAGTCATCATAACTTTTTGAATTACTAAAGTGACCTGCTAAGTGTCCATCATTTCCTATGCTTAAGAAACAAATATCAAAGTTGGTGTAAAAAATATTATCAAGATTATTTTCTTCAAAGTTTTGAGGCAAACAGTAAAGTTGATTTTGTTTAAGAAAATGATTTTTCTTGAGAATTTTGCCCAGTAACTCAGAGTTTCTATGTTCTTTTTTTGAAGTGATTCTTTCATCAGTTAAAAAAAAATTTTTCTCCAATATATTTTTATTTTTAGAGAGAAACATTGCAAAACTCTTGCCAAATCTCCCCCCTGTAATACCAATATTTTTTTGTTTTTTATCTGTAAATAGAGAATTGGAAAAATTAAAAATTGTTTTTACACCATCATCTAAATCTTTAACTTTAATAAAATTATGCATCTACATATGCTATCTTAATAAATTAAAAAAATTAAATTCACAACAAAAAAACTTTTATGAATAAAATAGTTGTAGTAAGCGGTGGATTTGATCCTCTTCATTCAGGGCACATTGACTCTTTCAAAGAGGCAGCAAAATTAGGAGATTACCTGATCGTTGCCCTAAATAGCGATCAATGGCTTATCAATAAGAAAACAAAATATCTTTTAACTTTTGAAGAAAGAAAATCAATTATTGAAAATTTATCAATGGTTGATGAAGTCATCAGTTTTGAAGATGATGAGCATGGAAGTTGCATCAACGCTTTAGAAAAGATTAAAAAAAGATTCAAAAATAAAGAAATACTTTTTTGTAATGGAGGAGATCGTAAAAAATCAAACATTCCAGAGATGCAAGTTAAAGGAATTAAATTTAAATTTGGTATAGGGGGAGATTTTAAAAAAAACTCTTCCAGTTCAATTCTAAAAAAATGGAACTTTGCCAAAGAGGAAAGAATTTGGGGAAGCTTTTACAATCTGTTTTTTGATAAAAAAATTAAAATTAAAGAATTAATTATTAATCCTAAAAAAGGTATGAGTTTCCAGAGGCATTTTTATCGAAGCGAACTTTGGTTTGTAAGTCATGGTTCTTGTTTAGTAAAGCATAGAAAAAAGGGAGATAAACTTGAAACAGAATTCCATCTTCAAAAAAATGATATTTTCCAAGTGAAAAAAGAGGATTGGCATCAAATAATAAATCTATCTAATAAAGTTTGTAAAATTATAGAAATTCAATATGGAGAACAATTAAAAGAATCAGATATTGAAAGAGAAAGTTTTTATGAAGGCAATTAATAAAATAAAAAAATGAAAATATCATCTTTTTTTAGAAGAAAATTTAAAAAAAAAAGATCAGCTAAATTTATCTCTAAGAGTTCAGAATTACATTATTTAGAAACAGAACTATTAAAAAATAACATTATTGGCATAGATACAGAGTTTGATTGGCGAACAACTTACTTTCCAAAGCTTTCTCTTGTTCAAATTGTTACCTTAGATAAGATATTTATTATCGATTTTCTAAATATTGCCTTAACAACATCATTGATATCTTTTCTAGAAAATAATGAGTGTCTTAAAATCTTTCATTCCATTAGAAGTGACACAACAGTTTTGAGTAAATGTCTTAATTGTAAATGCAGAAATGTATTTGATATTCAAATTGCTGAAAAGCTTTTATTAAAAGGTGAAATACAGTCATACGGAAAAATTGTAGAGAGATACTTTGGTTTTAAACTAGATAAAATGGAGACTAACTCAAACTGGCTAAAAAGGCCTTTAACCAAAAATCAAATTATTTATGCTCAAGATGATGTAGATTACTTAATTGAAATTTATGAAATTCAAGAAAAAATTCTTAAACGGAAGAATCTTTTAAACCAAGCCTTTATGCTTTCAGAAAGTGAAGCAAATTTAGGAAATCAGCCTCTCATAAACTCTAGACTAAAGAAAAAGGCCAAAAAATTTAGCAAAAGAGATAAGGAAGTCTTTATTTGGAGAGAAAATCAGGCAGAGAATGAAGATGTTCCACCAAGTTTTATTTTTAAAGATAAGTATATAAATCATTTATCAAAAATTTTGCCTAGAGATGCTTCAGCTAAAAAAAAGGTTATGAAAATTATTGGTGATTCAGAATTATCAGAGAGATTTATAAAGAAGTTTTTATGATCTTTTTGTTTGTTTATTTAATTCTAACAATTGTAATAAGTTACATTATCTCTTCTATGGTTAAAAATAGATTTTTAAAAGTATTAATTTTTAGCTTTACATTATCTTTTTTTGCCACTTTTTGGTTCAAAAATCCCGGAAGTGATTCTTTTGTCCCAGTATTTTCTATATTTTTAGTTGAATCAACAATAGTTGAAAATAACGGGTTGATTAGGATTTTAAGGCCTTTTTCTTTTATCTTTAGTATTGTGTTTACTGTTTCTTTATTGTTTTGGAAAAAATACTAAAAACTCAATAACTTAGTATTTAAATTTTTTAAATTTAAAATGCCTATTTTATTTTTTCCCTGCATTAAACCAGCGCATTCTCCTGGATTGAAAATTAAACATCCGTTTACTTTTTCATGTCTAAGCATATGGGTATGCCCATGCAATATCACATCGCTTTTTTCTAACATTTCTTCATTTATCAGTTCAGGATGATGAATAAGAGTAATTGTCTTTTCTTCTATTTTAATGGTGTGAGGTTCATAAAAAATTTCACATCTAAAACCTTGAGATGCTTCTCTAAGATGTTTTTCATCACCAATATCATTATTACCTAGTACTGCTATTATTGGGCAGTTCAAATCTTTGAAAGCTAATAAAGATTTCGGAAGTGAAATATCTCCGGTATGTAAAACTAAATCTGCTCTATTTTCATTAAAAATAGAGCAGATGATTTTTATATTTTTGAGATTATTATGCGTATCTCCTGTTACGCCAATAATCACTGAATTAGACTTTTTCTAAAATATGTATGCCGCAAGCAGTGCCAAGTCCAATCACATGAGTCATACCCAGTCTTGCACCATCAACCTGTCTTTCTCCTGCTTCACCTCTCAAATGAGTACAAACTTCATAAATATTTGCTATTCCAGTAGCTCCTAAAGGATGTCCTTTTGAAAGAAGACCTCCTGAAACATTAACGGGTACTTTCCCCCCAAGCTCGACATGACCTTCATCAATCATTTTTCCTGCTTCTCCATCTTTACAAAGTCCTAAATTTTCATAATGAAGCATCTCAGCAGTTGCAAAACAATCATGAAGTTCCACAAGATTAATATCTTCAGGACCTACTCCAGCCATCTCATACGCTTGTTCAGCAGCTAATCTTGTACAAGCATTCACGTCAGGCATGACTAAATCTCTATCTGTATACGGATCACTTGCTAGTGCAGAAGCTTTAACTCTTACAGCACGTCCCATTCCTAACTCTTTTGCTTTCTTTTCTGAAACAAGG
>MDTG01427445.1_pt1 | contig 13638 bp, 14 predicted proteins | sample 811421 | NCBI WGS metagenome assembly MDTG01 (sample SAMN05326645, study PRJNA326480) | marine metagenome | isolation source: seawater | place: Pacific Ocean: South East | collected 2011 | reverse complement strand
TTATGACCTTCTTTACCTTTTTTTGTGTACAAATTAATTGTACCAGCAATTGCTCCACTTCCATATAAAGTAGACTGAGATCCTTTTAAAATCTCTACTGATTGCAATGAGTTATTCATTAGATTACTAAAATAGTAGTCATTCGACGGTGTTGATGGGTCTGATAATTTTATTCCATTTAAGTATACCGTACTATACCTTTTAGGCTGTCCTCTTAGTTGGATTCCTGAAACAGTTCCGTATCCACCTGATTGAAAATAATTCATACCCATTAAATTTTCACTCAATATATCTCCAACAAAATTTTCGTCGGAATTAGAAATAGTATTTTCACTAATCTGTGAAACATCACTTCCTACAACACTTTTTGATTGAGGTGACTTGCTAACAGAAATAACAATAATGGGTATATCTTTTGCTTGAATCTTTGTGTGTTCAAAAAAAATAAAAGTTAATAAAAATATAAATAGCCTTAAAGTCATACAGCACATCCATTTTTAATACATCTTGTTAATTACAAGATGTGGTTAATTTAATGCCGATGCTTATTTTTAATAGTAGAATTAGACTTTCCCTGGCCTTCATTCAACAACGGACTATACTGGGTGGCGCTCCGACTTTACGGTTGCAGGTACAGCCAATGTATTTCACACTGATTTCCCACCATGCATTTCAGTATGCAGCAACTATAATAAATTATAATTTAAAATCAAGACTTTGCTTCTCTTTTTCTTATTTCTTGATAAAAATAAATGAGTTACAAAAATTATGTCTACACGTTACCAGAAATCAGGAAATTATTCTAAAAGTAAGTATGAAGAATTTTGGAAAAATGGATTTATAGTTTTAAGAAATTTAATGTCACACGAGCACTGTGATTATAGTTATTTTCTAGCAAAGTCAGTTGCAAATAAAGATTTTGCACAAATAATGCACCTTCATAGAGAAGAATTTTTGGTAGCACAAAATTCTGATAGATTAGATAAAATCAAAAGTTTAACAGATAAAATACTGTATCTAAAAAATATATCTAATGTAGCAAATCATTTTGATGCATATTTAAAAGAACCAAAAATTGTAGATTATATAAGGTGGCTATATAAGTCTGAAATGGTTGGATTATTAACTAACATTTTTTTTAAACAACCTAGTAGCAAATATTCAAAACAAGCATGGCTACCACATCAAGACAATAGTTACTTAAATAATGATAATGGAATGTACATAACCGTTAATATCCCATTCAATTATATGAGTAAAAAAAATGGTGGATTAAGATTGTATCCAGGAAGTCATAAATTAGGAAATTTAGATTTTAATTACAAAATTAGCTATAGGGAAAAAGATGGTAAGCCTGGAAATAAGATTAAAAAGAAATTACCTATGAAGCCAGTTCATCTAACTCTTAATAAGGGAGATGTTCTTTTTATGCATGGGTTATGTGTGCACGAATCACCCAACAATGACTCAAAGGATCCAAGGCCTTTAATTTCTTTAGGTTATATGCCTTATGGGGAAAAATTCGATCCAGGTATTAACTCAAAAAGAATGATAACCTTTTTGAAATAAGATTTTATCTTCCACCAGAAATTGTAACCGTAGTACCATTTATATATTCAGCATCCTCTGAAATTAGCCAAATTATTAATTTAGCAACTTCATCAGCTCTGCCAAGTCTTAAGTTCGGTATCGAGCTTAGAATACTTTTGTTTTGTCTGTTTTCTATTTTATTATCTATTACTCCTGGAGCCACACAAACTACTCTAATTTTATCCTTAGATAGTTCTCTAGACAGTCCTATAGATAAATTTTCAATTGCAGATTTAGTTGGAGCATAATGAGTAAAAAATTTTCCACCAAATTTAGCTGCTGTTGAAGACAAGTTAATTATTGTTTTCCATTTGTTATTTTTTTTCATAATCTTAAGAGATTTATTAATTAAGTCGTATACTGCAAACACATTTATCTCATATATTTTTTTAATCTCAGCTAGCTTTAAATTAGAAAATTTTTTTCTTTTTACATCAAATGCTGCATTATTAATTAAACAATCTATCTTAATTTTTTTTTTCTTTAAAAATCTGAATAAGTTCTCTCTATCCTTTTCTTTTGCCAAATCTACTTTAACAGCTATACATTTTCCTGGATATTTCTTGCAGATTTGATCTGAAATCTTTTTATTTTTATTATAAGTAAATATTACCTTATAATCTTTAGATAATGCCTGGTTTACGACACATTTTCCTATTCCCTTACTGCCTCCAGTGATTAAAATTGTTTTCATATTAAAATAAAATATAATAGATAGTTAATGTATTATGCTCATGAAACAAGGTAAAATTAAAGTTGGTGCAACTCAAATAAACAATGGTTTTTCAGGCCAGTTTTATTTACCTTACTCTATTGGCTTATTATATGCTTTTGTTCTTCGTAATTCTGTTGATCCTAAAAAATTTGATTTTAATAGTATTATTTATAAGAGACAACTATTAGATGAATGTTTTGATCACCTTAAAGATAGGGATGTTGTTTTATTCAGTATCTATGTTTGGAATGAAAAAATATCATTAGCGATTGCAAAAAAATTAAAAGAATATGATAAAAATAAATTTATTATATTCGGTGGTCCATCAGTTCCAGATAATAAATTTGGAAAAGCAGAACAATATATACGAGAAAATTCATTTATTGATATTTTAACTCATCAAGAAGGAGAAAGGTCAATTCTAAAACTTTTAGATGAGTATCCTAATAATAAATTAGAAGACACTCCTAACATAAGTTTTTTGGATAAAAATAAAAATTATAAAAATACTCCAAACCTTCCTAGGCTAAAAGATTTTGATAAAGTACCGTCACCATATCTTACTGGAATGTTTGATAATTTAATAAAAGAAAATCCTGAAGAGAGGTGGCTTGCAAGTTGGGAAACGAATAGAGGTTGTCCATTTTCATGCACATACTGTGACTGGGGCTCTGCTACTAATAGTAAAGTTTCAAGAATGCATTTAGACCGGGTTTATGATGAGCTTGATTGGTTTTCGAAAAATAAAGTAGAATTTATTTTTTGTTGCGATGCTAATTTTGGCATGCTTCCTAGAGATTATGATATTGCTTTAAAAGCAGCTGATAATAAAAAAAAATATGGTTATCCTCATGTCCTTTCAGTCCAAAATACAAAAAATGCAAGAGAAAGAGCCTATAAAGTTCAAAAATTACTCGCAGACACAGGTCTTAGTAAAGGAGTTACTCTAGCTATGCAGAGTGTTGATCCTCATACTTTAAAAGCAATCAAAAGAGACAATATATCAACCAAAGACTATGAAGAGCTTCAAAAAAGATTTACTAATGATGGTATTGCAACTTATACAGAGTTTATTTTAGCATTACCAGGTGATACTTATGACTCATTTGCTGAAGGAGTTTCTAGTGTAATTCAATCAGGCCAACATAATAGAATTCAATTTAATAATTTATCTATTTTGCCAAATGCTGAAATGGCTGAACCTGATAACATGAAGAAAGATCAAATTGAAACTGTAAGTGGTCCAATTGTGAATGTTCACGGATCTTTGGATGAAACACCAGAAGATAGTATTTACGAAAGTCAACAACTTGTAATCTCCACAAGAACACTTCCTTATAATGATTGGAAAAAAACTAGAGTTTATGCTTCAATAGCAGAATTTCTTTATTTCAATAAAATAGCTCAAATTCCTTTCATGGTGTTGAATAATCTTGAAAAAATTAGATTTAGAGATTTATTTGAACATTTTAATAGTCATGGGCATAATTTCAAAGTTTTAAAAGAAATTAACAAAAATTTTGACAATCATGCAGAGCAAATATCAAAGGGTAAAAGTGAATTTTTATACAAGGAAGGTTACTTAGATATATATTGGCCACCAGGAGAATTCGAATACATAAAATTAGTATTAAACAAAAAATTAGATTTATTTTATGAAGAATTAAAGAATCATTTTTTAATATTTTGTAAAAGTGATTTTTCAAGAAAAATATTTATTGAGAGTTTAGAATTGAATAAAAAAATGATGAGACTGCCATGGAGTCAAAAAGATGAAACTTTTGACTTAAATTTCAACATTATAGAAAATTATCATAAAATATTAAAATTGAATAAACCTAACTTTATTTCAAAGAAAAATAAAGTTACCATTATTAAATCTGATATGAAATTTAAAAACACTGAGGAGTGGATGAGAGAAGTAATATGGTATGGTCACAGAAGTGGAAAATACCTTTGTAATATAAAAGACTTGAGTATCAAAGCTGAGAGTCATGATAAAAAAATGAGTTTAAATTTGGATCAACCTCATCTTCAGTAGTTTAAGAAGTTCTTATTGGTATTTTAGGTTTTAAGATAAGATTTTCTGAATAATCTTTATAAATTATATTAATTTTATTAATTTCATTTTTATTTAACCTAACTTTATTGTTAAAAGTGATAGCTTCATCAATATGATTTTTTGTAGTAGCTCCAATTATTAATGATGATACATCGAATGAATTACAAAATTTATAGCAAGTATTTTCAATTGATCTCTTCGATAATTTTCTTATTTTCATTGCATAATTTTTCCATAATAAAATCTGTTTTATATTCCACTTAGATCTATGATCATTTTTTTTAAAAATAATTTTTTTTCTTTTTAAAAAATTTTCAGTAAAAATTCCAAAATTCAATATTGTTCTTGCAAATACTTTAACCCCATCTTTTTTTAATAGTTTCATAATATTTTGACTTAATAATCTTTGATCTAAAATATTGAAATTACATTGAATTGTATCAAATTTATAAAGCTCTCTTAGTTTAATATAATCTGTAGGATCTCTTAAGCTTACCCCAATAAATTTAATAATACCCTCTTTCTTTTTTTTATTTAAAAAACTAATAGACTCTCTAAGGTCTTGATCCTTAGGATCTGGATTATATAATTGCACAAGATCAAGATATTCAGTATTTAAATTCTCAATAGATTGATTAATCTGTTTTTTTATATTTTTTTTTGAAAAATTGAGTTTTTTTTTAAAAGAAATACAACCAACTTTATTTGCTATGAAAACTTTATTTCTTACATCTTTAAATACATGGCCCAACCTTTTTTCTGCTGAACCATAAACATTTGCTGTGTCAAAAAAATTGATACCACTATTAAAAGCATGCATTAGTAATTTTTCTGCCTTGTTCTTATTTATATCGCCATAAGATAAGTTGTCATTTTTATCACCTCCTAGAGACCAAGTTCCTAAACAATATTTTGATATCTGTTGTTTACCAAGTGTAAAATATTTCATATCTATAAGTTATGTATAATATTAAAAAAAGAAAACTAATTTTTAAAAACCAAGTTTATAAAGTTTATTCAAATAATATAAAAAGTAAAAGAATAAATATTAAGGACTATTTATCAATAGAGGTCAAAGGTAAAACTTTTGGGGGAGTTTGTTGTTTAATATTTAAAAATAATAGTATTGGATTAATGAAAATTTACAGTCCCATTACTAAAAAATTCTTTTATTCAGTTGTACAAGGATTTACAGAGCCTAATGAAACAGCTAAAGATTCTATTAAGAGAGAAGTTCAGGAAGAAGCAGGGTTTAAATTTAAAAAAAAAAATTTTAAAAAATTATGTGAACTTTATCCTATTCAGAGTTTGATAAAATCTAAATTAGCAGTTTATAAAGTTGATTTTAATAATCAGGATAAAAACTTTCCTAAAAAAATCATAAGTGAGATTGGTGTTGGAAAGTTAAATTTTTTTAAAATAAAAAAAATTATACAAATGATAAAAAAACCACAAACTTTTGATTTAATTTCTTACTCAGCTCTTACTTATTTTTTATTTTTATCAAGTTGACTTAATTATTGAATTTATTTTTCTATAAATTTCCTTACTGTTAGGAGGTAGATTGTCACTCTTTTTTGAAGCACCAGCACTTTTATTCTTTAATCCTAGTGTAAAAATTTTCTTTCCAGTTTTTACAGTTAAGTCATTTGCAATTGATTTAGCGATGCCGCTCTCATAATCATCATCTAATACTATCCCACCATATTTAGAGTCTTTAAGTTTTTTAATCCATAGATTTTTTATCTTAAAAGGTTTTATCCAAAAAATATTTGCGATGCCTACATTTATTTTTTTTTTTTTGAAAATTTCCTTAACTTTTTTTGCCTCAAATCTTGTAATGGATATAGCAAAAATAATTATGTCACACTTTCCATCAAGCTTATCTGGTAATTCTAGTGAATTATCAAAACTTTTTCTGTGCTCTGAAACATAAATTACATCATCATTTTTTAAAAAATATTCATAAAGATATTTATATTCACCAGGACTCATGGGGCTAAAAATTGTTATACCAGGCATCCTAAAATAAATTGAGTGATGTGAAGACCCAGCCACAGGCCCAATACCTCCTTCCATAGCTATTCCTCTTATTAACATTGGGCAAGGAACTTTCCATATCTCTTTTGATTTGCATGCATAATTTGCAATCATTGGTGCGTTGTACCAATTAAATCCCTGATACCTTATTACATAAATTGGTCTTTTTTTCATTAGAGCTGCACCAACTGCTATCCCACCTCCAGCTACATCAGCCATTGATAGCTCAATCATCCCATCTTTTTCATAAAGCTCAGGTAATGTACCACCAACCCAACCTACGGCAGTCAAGCATTGACCTAGAGCTATCCCATTTCTTCTTTTCAGATGAAATTTAATTATATCTTTAATTGTTTCTCGAAGCGTCTTTGCCATAATCTTTTTATTTTAATGTGATTTCTTAAATGTATTGAATTAGCTTTTTTTCCTATTTTTTTCATTTCACTAGCATATCTGTCAAAACTTTTATCTTCATCTTTACCTGCTCCCGAGTGCCAAAAAAGTCTATTTGTATTTATATTTAATAATAATGGTTTTTTAAAAAGTTTTTCTTTGTATCTATAAATTGACTCAGGGCTGTCGTCTATATTGTAGCTTTCAATTTTAAATGCATTTCCAACATCATGTATATGCCAATTTCTTCTAACTTTCTTTTTTGTCAAAATGGACAAATTATTATCTTCAATAATGAAAACGATCGGAAGTTTTTTTGTTGATGCCCAACCCATAGCACCCAAAACATAGTCTTCTTCCGCAGAAGCATCACCTAAAAATACAATAGTAGGTTTTTTAGACGCAAAACATGCCCCAACACCTATTGGCAATTGAGTACCCATATGTCCATCATGACCAAACATATTAATTTCCTTTGAATGAATTGAAGCAGAACCTCCCATGCCATTTGTGCAACCACTTTCTAGGCCCAATAGCTCATCAATTAATTTATTAATATTTCCTCCAAATGATAGGTAAGTCGAATGGCATCTATGCTGAGGAAATATTAAAGGATTTACTTTAATTTCTTTTGTTAAATTTGAGATAGTTGATGAAATATACTCTTGTCCAGCTGACAAATAAACTGGAATATTTATTTTTTTTTCTTTTATATATTTAAAAACCTCTTCTTCAAAATTTCTGCATAATGAAGCTGTCTCAAAAATTTTTATTTTTTTTTTTGATGTTAGCATTATGATATAGTTAATACAGTTATTGTTGGTGCTGGTTTAAATGATTTAGAAAGCTTTCTAATTGTGTCTGATCTAACAATGTCGCCTGGTGCAAGAACAAGATTTTTAGAATTTTGACCAAGTCCTCCATCTAGTATTGCATAAATTACCTTATTGTTTGATAAACTATTTCTTGAAATTTTTGTGTATTTTTTAATTTTAAATTTTCTCTTATCAAAAGTAAAATTCTCTGAGTCTTTTTTTATTTTTAAATGAGTTTTATTGAGTGGAAGCATACTTTTAAGATTTTCATAAGGTTTCTTTTCCCTACCATAACTATCCTTGAATCTTATTAAATCATTTTTTTTACTAGGGGTTTCTATTTCTATAACTGTTGCACCATTCCTTGATAAACTTTTGGTTGAATGAAAAAGTCCTGGTCTTATCATAACTTTATTTAACCCCATTAACCTCTTTTTTTGGTAGAATCCCAGGTTAACTTCAACTGAACCTTTTAGTAATATAAAACCTGTTTTTTTTAAAGGATGACAGTGTAAGGATGTTTTTTTTTTATAGGATATATTTAGAAGCCAAGCTGCAATTTTACTATTCTCATATATTAGATATTCAGAGCCCCAAGGTTTTTTTACTATTTTATTATAGTATTTGTTATTTTTACTAATCATAAAACTTATAAAAAATTAATTAGAATTATAAAATACTTTTAGTGCAGCAGCCATCCATGGCCCCATATCCTTATAATGTGCGGTGGTTATTATATTCTTATCTACAACAGCAGGTTTATCCTCGTATTTGCCTCCTGCATTTTTTATATCATCTATCATACTATAGTATCCTGATATTTTTCTTCCATTAACAGCCTTTGCAGAAATTAAAAGTTGAGTAGCGCTACATATACATGCAATTACTTTTTTTTGTTTATTAAAATTGGATATAAAATTAATTATTTTTTTATTTTGCCTAACTTTTTCCATTGATTTAACTCCTCCAGGCAACACCAAAAAATTATATTTATTTGGATTCGCATTACTAATATCAATAATTTTTTGAGATTTATTAGGAGGTATGTCGGTACCAAGAATACCTTTAACAAATTTATTTTCATTTATACAAACATCAATTTTAAAATTTTCTTCTAATAGTCTGTAATAAGGGTAGATAAATTCTTGGTCTTGAACCTGATTGCCACTAATAATTAACGCTTTTTTCATTTTATTTCTTAATATAATTTTCTTTATACCAATTTATTGTTTTTTCGATACCTTTATTCAATGTAACCTTAGGTTTCCAATTAAGTTCCTTAAAAGCTAGTCTGCAATTAAGTTTCACTTTTGTGTTTAGGGACTCAAAGTTTTTTTTATGATTAATCATTAATTTTTTTCCAGATATTTGAATTATTTTTTTTACTAAAAAATTTACCGATACATATTCACCATATCCACAATTATATATTCTAAAATTATTTTTTTGTTTAGATATAACTTTTTCTATAAAATTAACTAAATCATCTATATAAAGTAAATCTCTCTTTTCTTCGCCTTTACCAAGGATTGTAACTTTATTATTTGAGTTAATAACTTTATTTATTGATGCACCAAATACATGAGATCTTTTCAAATCAAATTTATCATGAGGCCCATAGATGTTTGAATGTCTTATTACTGTAAATTTGGTTTTTGATATTTTACTAAAAAACTCTGACATTTTTTCCATATATATTTTCATCCACGCTCCCCCAAAGTATTTATTATATATAGGTTTATTTAAGTTTAAGTCGTTCTCTTTCAGAGGTAAGTTTGATGACTCATACATCAAAGTACAACTCAACATTATCAAATGTTTTATTTGATTTTTAAATGAAGACTCTACCACAATTGAATTAATAATATTATTATCTGTTACATGAATATAGGGTTTTGAGATAATATCTTTTGCTCCAGATGTAATAGCTGCACAATTTATCACTATATCTTTATTTTTAAATAATTTATTAGTTTTGTTTCTGTTTAGAATATTGAGTTGATGTAATTTTATATTTTTGATTTTGGGCTTTGTAAGATGATAAGTTCCATGAAGTTCTATATTTTTTTTTTTTGAAAAAAAAAGTGAAAGGTTTTTTCCAATAAAACCCCCACATCCTAAAATCAAAATTTTTTTCATTACAAGTTAAAATAAATACTTATATAAATTTCTTTACTATGTTGACAAATTAAATATTATAATTTTAATTATTTAATAAAGATTTTTTAACTCTAATTAAAATGAATTGAAATTAAAATCTACAACATGGTTAGTCCTAAAAGCTCTTTATTAAATAAGCATACATTACATATTCCAATAAGAAATAGACCCAAATGGTTGGAATATACTCTAAGTCTTTATAAAATGTACAATTACAGTGGAGTTATTCTTGTAGCTGATGACTCTGATCAATTAATCTATGAACAAAATGTTAAAATAATAAATATTTTTAAAGATGATTTGAAGATTAATCATTTCAGATCTAAAAATAATTTTTTTAATGAACAAAATAGAAGATTTAACTATACAAAATATTTCTCCTATAAAGAAATAGATACTGAGTACTATTCGTGCACTAGTGATGATGATTTGTTTTATGTAGATTTTGCTTATGACGCAATTAATTATTTAGATAGAAATCAAGACTATTCTGCAGTTACAGGCGCTGATATGAAAATTTATTTTGATAAAGAGTTTAAAATAAAAAATACTTTTATTAAATGGTGGCCAGACTCTCACTATGAAGACGCATTAGATAGGCTAATGGATTATACCCAAAATCCTTCTGCTGCTTATTTAGGAGTTTGTAGAACATCTTCGTTGAAAGACATATTTGATTTAGAAAAAGAAAAAAATTCTTTTTGCTTTATAAGGGATGATAAAGACTTAGGACTATCAGATTTTGATATGGAAATACCTTGGATGATGCAGTTATATATATCTGGAAAAATAGGTAGGATTAATAACAAATTAAATAGTTTTCGAGGAGAACACAATTCAGAAGATAGGCATACTTTTAATTTACTTCAAAAAAATATTGGAAATAATAAATCGAAGATTTATGGTTCAATTATTCCAGTTTTAAATAATACTTTCAGTGCATCAATAAAAAAAACTTATGAAGATTTATATTACCTACTAATGAAAAAAACAAAATATGAGCATAATGTGGTAGAAGATGTACTTTTAAGAGTTATTTGGAAAGTAGTAACAAGAATAGATTATTTTCAAATATCTAACAGCAAAACAAGCTTTGGACAGAAATATTTATCTGATTTAAAATTATCAAAAATTATTCCATTAAGAATCATAAAGATTAAAAATAACAGTATTTTAGCTTTATTTAGTTTTTTTTTAAAACAAATTCAAAGAAAGATCCTAAATTTAAATTTTAGATTTAATAGGATTAAATTTAATAAAATTAAAAATGAACATTTTAAAAAACATCAAAAAATAAGAAATATACTTAATAATTAAAATTTTATAAAATAGCTTAATCATAAGATTTATGAAAAAAAACAATCAAATACAAAATTATAATAAAAATTTTCAAAAAATATTTGTAAAGGATTATTTAGAAGAAAGTTATTTTTTAAAAACTTTAAATAAAACAAAACTGGAAGTAGATATCTCTATTTTAAACGAAAGGTTAAAAAAGTATGTGTTGTTGAAGCTTTATAGAAAAAAAATAATAACTAATAAAGATATAAAATTAGAAGATGTTCATAAATTCATAACAAGAAAAAGTTTAATTATTGATAAAAAAGAATTTGATATAACTAGAAATATTTTAACAGAATGTTTTTTTGTGAAAGATAATGAATTTTTTAAAATTTATCATGACATGATAAAATATATTAAAAAAAAATTAAAATTTAATTTTCTATTTCAAAAAGATCCTTTTTTAAGATTTAATTTTCCTGTACAAAGAAAAAAAATTGATAATTTTTTACCACATGTTGATGCAGCATTAGGTCATCCGCCCGGAGAGATAAATGTTTGGTTGCCAGTAACAAATGTAAATAAATTTAATTCAATGGGCATTTCGGATTATGAAAAAAGTATGAATTTTTTTTCTAAATATAATTATAACTTTGATGCATATATAAAAAAATACAATAATAGGGTTAAAAATTCTGCAATGAAAATAATTAAGCCCTATGTTTCAAAAGGTGGGAAAGCGATATTGTTTGATGGCAGAGTAATGCATAAAACTTTACTAAATAAATCAAGCTTTACAAGAGTAAGCTTAGATTTTAGAATTTTGCCAAAAATTTTTGAAAAATCAGCAAAAAAATATGTTGGTACTGGTTATTTAAAACAAAAATTTGTTAAAGGCCATTATTATGAATCAAAAATTATTTAATAAAATTTACTAAGATTAGTAGTTAATCTATTGAAATTTTTAAAAAAAATAAATTAATTAACATTATTGAAAAAAATGATTTATCAATAGACATTAAAAATATTTAAAATGATAATTTCAAGAACACCTTTTAGAATTTCTTTTTTTGGAGGAGGAACAGATTTCCCAAAGTGGTATAAAGAAGAAAGAGGCAAAGTAATATCAACGTGTATTAATAAACATTGCTATATTTCTGCCAGAATATTACCCCCTTTTTTCAAATATAATTATAGACTTAGATATTTTAAAAAAGAAGAGGTAAAAAAAATTTCCTCAATTAAACATCCAAGCATAAGAGAAACAATTAAATACTTAAATTTTAGCAAAAATTTAGAGATAGTTCATCACGCAGACTTACCCGCCCAATCAGGATTGGGAGCTAGCTCAAGTTTTACTGTAGGAATGATAAATAGCTTAATTGCATTGCAAGGGAAAAGAATATCAAAAAAAAACTTGGCTATGGAAGCATTAAAAATTGAACAACAAAAAATAAAAGAATATGTTGGATCTCAAGATCAATTTGCTGCATCTTTTGGTGGATTTAATATTATTAATTTTAATTCAAATAAAATTGATGTTTCTCCAGTACCTACAACCAACAAAAATCTTGATGTATTAGAAAAAAGTATTTTTTTAGTTTTTTCTGGACATCCTAGAAATGCTCAAGTGTTAGAAAAAAAAAAATTTAATAATATTAAAAAAAATTCTAAGTTTCTGAAAAATATTTTAGAAATAACAGACCAAGCAGAAAAAAAACTTTATAACTCCAAAAATATCGTCTCAGATTTTTCAGAATTATTAGAAAAATATTGGTGGTATAAAATAAAATTATCAAATGATGTAACGAATCCTAAAATAGATAGGTTGATGAAAATTGCTTTTAAAAACGGAGCTTACTCAGGGAAATTAGTCGGCGCTGGTGGAGGTGGTTTTTTAATGTTTTTAATTGATCATAGAAAAAAAGAACACCTAACAAAAATATTTAAAAAATTTACAACCGTCCCAATTAGATTTGAGCATAATGGGTCACAAATAATTTATTATCAGGATAACCAATGAAACATCCGTTAATGAATAATAATATTACTATAGATGATAATTTAAAGGTAATTAATTTTCTAAAAAAAAATCCTATGCTTACTAATGGTCAAAAAGTGAGAGACTTTGAAAAAAAATGGTCGCAATGGTTGGGTGTAAAATATAGTATTTTCGTTAATTCAGGATCATCTGCAAATTTACTTTCGATTTCTTATTTAAAAACTCTTTTTAAAGATGGGGAAATTATTGTTCCTTCACTAACGTGGGTTTCAGATATAACATCAATTTTGTATTCAAATTTTAAACCTGTTTTTGTAGATGTAAATTTGAATAATTTAGGCGCTAGTTATAGATCAATTGAAAAAGCAATAAATAAAAAAACTAGAGCAGTTTTTCTAACACATGTTCTAGGTTTCAATGCTCTATCAATAGAATTACTTACTCTTTTAAAAAAAAAAATATTTTATTAATAGAAGACGTATGTGAGTCTTATGGTGCTAAATTTAACGGAAAAAAACTAGGCACTTTTGGGAAAATTTCAAATTTTTCATTTTATTATGCTCACCATATGTCAACAATT
>MDTG01337580.1_pt1 | contig 13639 bp, 24 predicted proteins | sample 811421 | NCBI WGS metagenome assembly MDTG01 (sample SAMN05326645, study PRJNA326480) | marine metagenome | isolation source: seawater | place: Pacific Ocean: South East | collected 2011 | reverse complement strand
TATCTCCCGCCCAAATCGTACATGGGTGATGATGATAGCCCCCTTTGTATGGCTTACCTGCTTTGGTGAGAGGCATCATATCATCAGTAGCGCCATGTCTACGCAAGGCCGATGCCATCATCTGCGCTGATTCAGTGACCATTTTAGGCACTCTCACGCAGTCCATTGCTGCTGCTGCTTTTATAGGGTTATTATCTAATACAAATATATTCATTGTAATCACTCTAACAATTCTTTCAACGTTTCTGTATCGTGTGATTCCCAAGTAATCTGACTATTAGGGTCTACTTGCACATTTACTGTACCGTTACATCTAGTGCAAACAAGACCAATGTTCCAAACATTCCATAGGTCAGAACCTACGCTAGTTAAAGTCCACACGTGCCCATCTTTTTCACACGATTTTAACGTCTTTTCCATATCTTTCATCTTTACTAATTCATTCATTCTTGCTGCTAGGGCTGCTCTTTGTGCAGTTATCTCTTCAATCTCAATTTCATATTTTGTCGTCATAGTTCTCCTTCCTTCTTTCATTCTCGGTTTATATAGTCAAGTAATCTTTCAAGTAAACTCGCATTACTTGTGTTACCTCTCTCTTTACTGGCGATTTATTATTCGCCTTTAATTGGTTTATAATCTCCATACAATCGTTACAACGGGGTATCTTCCTCGCCACAAACTCATCCATGTAATGCTCAGGCCATGTGTGATTCTTAGCGCCACAAACAGTCCCATCAGTACCAAAACTATGGTGCATAACTTCAGGATACCATTTACTCATTTCTTCACCTCGTAATCTACATGGTCTTTAGGTAACTTATGCTTCCTTCTATCCATCATGTTCTGTACTAATCCAGCCACATTGTTAGCCCCTGAATCGAATCTCTTCTTAGTAACGTCATCGTTAATCATCCTTTCTTTCAAGGCTGATAGTTCTATCTCTTCTAGTAGATGTTGTAATACTTCATACTCTACATGAACTACGCTAACTGCTCTTCCTTTCATCTTCTTCCCTCTTGTTCTTCATATCCACTAACATGTCCCTTAGTATAGGTAGCAACTCTTCCAACTGCTGCTCGTTTAATCTGACCCCATGTCTAGTAAAATTAGGCGGGGTGTTACTCATGTTCATTATGCGTATATCTACCCAGTCTTTACCATAATATTCTATCATCCTTAGATGTAGTATACCTTTGTTATCTTTCCACTTACCTTCCATGCTAGGTGATTGCCACTTGATTTCATCACTCATTCTTCTTCCTCCTTAAACTCACCATATACTTCTAAGATTTCATATTCATGTTCTTCCGAGTGGTCTGATATGGTTATTTCTACGCCATCAGCATCAGCACCTTGTACTGATGTTACATACCTGTAACGCCTTTCTCTCAAGTCCCAATGATACTCTACATCACAAATCCTTTTCACTTCATCTTCAGTTAATTGTTTACCACATGACTGCACTATCCATTCGTGTTCAATAACTTGTTTTCCTGTAATTGTGTAAGTGAAAGTTTCGTCACTATCCCAATTATCTGTTTCATCACTCATTATCTTCCACCTCCCACTTCAATACTAAAGCCCTTACTAACTTTGTTTTACTGATTCCGACTCTATTTTGCCATCCAGTTCCATAAGGTATATCCAAAATAGTGCAAAGTTGCTTTATTGTAAACATATCGTATAGTTCGTCTTCAATACTTCTCTTCCTTTTGAGAATTGATTTTGCTTGTTTTAGTCTATCTCTTTCATTCATTTAACTTTCCTCCACTGAATCTACTGCTAAAGTAATGTCATAGATTTTATCACAATAATAACAATGAACGCTATCTATCAACCAACACCCATCATCGTAACTTCCGTTTGATATGTTTTCTGTAATCAATTCACCTATATGTTCGCAACATTTTTTCATTCTTCTTCCCCCTTTCTTGTACCATCATATCTGTGACCACAAACTCTGCAACAGTGTTCTCCTGAAACTCTCGGACATATTCTACACTTCATTCTTCTTCATCCATAAACGGGTCTAGCAAATCATCGCATAGTTGGTAAAACTGCTTAGACTTTCCTCTTTCAATAAGTGCATTAAGTGTAGCCTTCATCATCAACGCTTCCTTCGATACTTTCCTATACGTATCGTAAACATCTACTTCTTTTTCCTCTAAAACGAAAGGTAAAACGGGTATCGCTGTTGGGGTATAGGCTGGTTCTAAACCTTTCAAAGTAAATCTAGCCTGTTCGCTATCCCAAAGCCTCTCATAGTTATACATTTTTAATTCTGAGTGGTAGCCTTCTTTTTCAAAATGTCTTATGTTAGTCAGTGTGCCATCTTCAAGTACCAAATCATTGACCATCGTCATTGTAAAATCAAAATCTTGATGAGTCATTGCTACGCCCCCACAATTTTCTGCGAGCATGGATAGCATTAGAGTATATTTTAAGCAATCTTCTTGGCTAGTAAAGAATGGTAGATTAACCTCCCCATCTAACTGTACTTCATCATTATCTCCTGTTTCAGTAACTTCAAACAACTGCAATGCGAGACTCATTTTTCCTCCAACTGTAAGAGGGTTATTGTAATATCCGTTGGTCTTACCCTTCTCGTTAAGAGAAGGCCATAGAGTCCAAAGAGGAAGAGTAGAACGAAGGCCACCGTCCTTATAGACAATCTTTGGGCTTTGCCCTATGGTATCTAGTAAACGCCATTCTTCATTAGTCAACACTTCAATCATTCCTCTTCTTCATTCCAACTTAACTGTTGACAATATGTGCCCCACATCCATGGTGGTATTTTGACAACTTTTTCACTATGAGTTTGGTTTCCTCCAATGTGTGTACTACCCACCCCAACATTACTTGTGTGCCCTTTATGCACATCTATATCCTCAATCATTTCTTCACGGCTTAATGCGGAATATTCAAACTCAGATGTTCTAAATCGCATGAAGTATTTGTCACCCATAAGTAAGTGATAATCGTCAGGGTCTAACTGTATCTCTTCTCCAGTGTTAGGATTAGTTACTAGATATGCCCATACTTGTATGGTAGTCGTGTCACCGTTGTCAAGTAGTATCTCTCTATCTTCTATGTAACTAGGCCATACATTTTCTAGCCCCATATCTTTGAGTAATGTACCGTCACTACCAGCCCAGTTCTGTGCTATATCTCGCTTCATGTGAATCTCTAACATCCTTGCTTCTTCTGCACTACTAGGTTCAGGCATCACTTCTGTATCGCCCTCTAAGAGAGTATACCCTACGTCAAACATCAAGACTTTCATACGTTGAAGATTCTCTTCTGCTTCAATAGATTCTATTATGGATTTCAAAGACCAAGTGCTTTCATCTATTTTTACAAACGTTAGGCCGCTTCCATCAGGCATCCATACGCCACCAACTTGCATCTCTGCAAAGTGTTTCAGCGCCCATTCTTTCAATTTTCTATCAGGTTTCCAATTATTTTCTTTACTCATTTTTTCTTTCTCCTTGTTTTGATTCAGTAATAGTTTACGATATGTTGGCTTATCCGACTTCTTAATGCTCTATTTCATTTATCAGAACAGTTTGGGCGTTGCAATCTAATCTCTCTCCGACCCTTCTTCTCCGGTTCTTTCTCCCGTTCTGTGCATGCTGGTTACGGTTTTGGACTACCACCTATTTATGTAGCCTCGCCAACTTGTAATCGTATTCTTATTCTTCCTCCATTTTATCAGTATACATAATGTACTTTTCACAATGAATGCAAGCGTAAACGTCACCTATATCTGTCTTTAATACAAGACATGCCGTACATTCTTTCTCACATAAAGGGCAGGGTATGTTTGTACCTTTAGCCCACATCAAAACTGTTGCATCACCCCATGAAAATGTAAACTTTCTACCACCTATCTTTGCTGTGTTTGTATCTGCTATATCCGACAACAACTTAGGACTTAACGCCACTTCATTCGGCTTTGACATCTTTGTCATCCTCTTGCTTGTTTACAATCTTTGGTCTAGTATACATTGATTGGCAATTTTCATTTAGATAAGAAACATGTTTGTCAAACTCTTGAGGTGACCCCCAAAAGAGTGCATTAACTATCTCAGTAGGTGAGGGTGTAACCTCAGGCTCAACAGTTGAATCCATTTCTAACGTATGCACCTTAGACATTATCTTTAGTTTCTCGACATTGGGTGTAGAGTCTGATGTAGTTTGCGCATCCCATTTCCTACCACTTGAGTCTACTGCACCAAGTTTTTGTGCTAACTGTGCAGACATATTAACGAAAGTCTTAGCATCTTGGATACTAGCAAATCTAAACGGCAGTATACCTTTACCACTGCTATAATAACCACCACCAGTAGCATTCATGTACACTGTAAAGGTTTTAACGGATTCAGCATCTTTTACAGCAGGTACGCTAGCGCCTTCCTCTGCTTTCTTTCCGGGTATCCACTTGAACTTAGCAAGTTCATGGCCGTAAGACATCCTAGAATCGTATTTCTTATACAACCAACCGTTAACCAAGTCATGTTCTTTTCTGTTTTTCTTACTTGTTTGTTTAACTAAGTCTCTTAAACTGTATAACCAATTCCAGTTCTTCCATGTATAAGTAGCAGTATTCCTCAAACCTTCTTTACGTACAACGTTGAAGTTTCTTGCTGTCATACGTCTCAGTGCTTTGTTAATCTCTTTGATGACTTCCTTTTCTGCTATGATATTACCTAGTGTCCTAGATTTTTTAGACCATAGAATAATGTCAGATGGGGCTAGACTCTTGTAATGGTTATACCCAAACGTACTTTCAATTTGGTCGTGATTCCAACCACTAGATACCACTGCTTCACCTCTTTCTCTGCTCCATAATTGATGTAGACCGCCTTCATCGTCTTTTATCATAACCCAATCTGTAATATAATCACCATCGTGATGGCCGCATTTCTTATCTGCATCGTCTTTCCATTTACATTCACCTTTTGTGGCAGTAACATTTGCATTACTAGCACCATTTCCAATTAACCAAGTGGTAGTACCTAACTTTTCCTCAATGGCTAATCTAAGCGGTGTGTATTTCTTACTCAACAATAAACGAACATATCCTATTTGAGTGGTAAGAGCATTCATACCTTTAGCATTAGTTCGTAATTTTGCATAAGGTAAAAGATGGTCTAATTCATTAGTTTTCAACCAAGTTGCTAGATTGGAAGAAGAACTGTGCTTACCGACAATAAAACCCCCTCGTAAGAACGGATACGGAAATGAAATATTAAATCCGTTGATTTCATCGTGACCACATGATTTAGTATCAGGGTTAGGTACTTTACCATATCCAACTGTTTGAGTCATCATAGCCGTAGCCATTCTAGTGTATTGATTTACTAATTGTTTAGATGTTAGATTAGCCTCAGGCCCAGCAGATGCTAATGAATAAGCCACTGCTGCATCTATTGGGTAACACCTACCTATTGTCTCTTTAGTTTTACCAATAGCATGGTCTATTATTATCTTCTCATCTGTAAATGTAATATCATCACTGACTATACCTGCTTTTTTGTACCGTTCCCATGTTTGCCAACCTTGTCTCTCTGCTTTTCCCATTTATATTTCCTCCACTACTAATTCTTTTAATTTCGTCATCAATGCTTTACCTGACACTATCGATTTATCTAACGAATCTATAAGTACATAAACCTCTTTTATCTTTGCCATGTCATCGCGTTCCAACGGGCCTTTACCCACATAATTCGCTCTAGTGTTTCCTATCTTACCAGTATAATACATCCATTCGGTACTACTATTTTTTACTTCTAATATCACCAATGAATAGTCCTTAGGGTCTTTTCTATAAACTTCTTTTAGACACTTAAACGCATCATCCATTTTATATGCTTTGAGTACTACGCTTGTACTCTTTTTCCTAGTTGATGTATCCACATGTTGAACTTGTGATTCTAATTCATAAGTGTGATTATAACCATCATATCCATATAAATCTAAGAGGAATATATCTCCTGATTCTCTGTCTTTCAAGGCTAAAAAGCCATATTTACCATCTCGATTTAGGCTAGTACCATCACTAAGCAATATATTGTCACTTCTTCCTGAACTACCTAAAAAGTAACTACTCTTAAAATATACAGGACTTCTTCTGTATCCATTCACTTCCATTTCTTTACCAAATACTTTCATTTTCATCATTTTGTCTCACTTCCTTTTTCAATCTCGGTTTATATAGTCAATGTTCTTCTAAGCGAACTCGACCTCTACCCCCACTCTTTCTGCTGCTTCTAGCGCCCTGTCGTCATTATGATACACTGTCTTAGGTAAGTGCATTATACTCTCTACATCCCAGTAATCACCTGATAATGCACCATCCCATGCTAAACGCATAAGTGCGGGTGTAGAATGTGTCGCTTTCTCCAAATCAATAGTAGGTGAACCGTTTGCATCTATTAAAAATGGACTTAAACCTACTATTCTCACATCCATGAAAGCGGGGTCATCTCTAATTGAATACTCTAATGCTGAGAAGAAACCAGCAGGTATCTCGTATATTTCTGCTAATTCATTCCAAAGAGACACCATACATATAGAATCTACAACATTAGTTTGTAAGCCCCAACCCACATGGTGAGCGAGACTATCATCATTTTGTATGCGTAAAGATGCCTGTATTTCTCTTCTATCAGCAATCATCTTAGCGGTACGCTCAGGTATAGCAAACATAGTATTAGGGTGTTCTATATTCAATTCTTGGGCTACTAATTTAAGAGATGCCCAAATATCATTCAATACGTGACCTTTAGGGAATGGTGTTTTACTCACGATGACACAACCCCAGTCCATAATCTAACTAAGTTTTCATAATCCTCAGCAGTATATTCAGCACACATAAAAATAGTACCACTCTTCATGTGTACATTAAGATTCCATGTTTCTTCAAAGTCGTCTGAACGAACAATAGCAGTTACATTTCTCAAGTCGATAGATGCTGTGCCAGTCTGCACTGATAATTCTATGATACTCATCCAACCACTTCCCATTCAACATCTAAACTTACATAATTTTCGAGATTATCTTCGACATAATCCATATAATCATCGATACTTTGGTTCAATAAATCATCCGCTTCAATCTCTATTATTTCATTAGTTTTTATCTTTACTCTTACCTTTATACTCATTCTTTCACCTCGTCTGTTGTGAATGGTAACTCATCTGAATCTTGGATAAAACCTGCTTTTTCTGCAAAAGAAAGCAGTTGTTTAACACCATTAGAAAGTGGGTGTAAGTTTAATACAGCACCGTTTGGATGATTAGCGGGCGTGCCGGGTATGAATAACTGCGGCACTTTGTTACTGTATCTGATGATTTGAAACGGTGTGTAAGCAAGGGTGTTAGAAGCGGCTGACTTAAGCACTGGTGGTTGTTCTTTTAACCACATACTAACCTCAGTTGTAGTGCGCATCTTAGTCGCAAAACCATACTCTCTTCCTTGATTCACCGTTTTCGACACACCTTGTATGTGCATCAAACCGTTGTCATAATTGCATTTTACCTGTAATCTTTCTTCCATTTTTATTCCTCCAATATTTCTCTTTCTTGCCTTCCCATAAACTTCATACCTTGTATGGCGCTACGGGATTCGACTATGTTTTGTGTGGTCTTTTTCATAGAAACGATGTCATCACCATCTCTTTTTAGTAAGTGAATAGGTATGTATTTGTTACCTATTTTGATAGTAGTGACACCCTTCTGATTTCTTCTAATACTCATACCTCTCTTTAGTGCCTCACCTACATAAGAAACTGTCTTATCATACATCTCTATGTTATGGTACATCTCATCAGTGGCTAAACAAAGTCTAGTTTTATTACCGTCAAGGAACTCTCTATCGACTTGCACAAAGCCGCCATCAAAACCACATGAACTACAAGGTGTAGTGAACGTGTTCCTATCTGCTTTACGCCATTCGTTATGGTGACAATCACAACACTCAACGATAGTCCAACCCTTCTCAATAGGAGAACTCACTTTGTTATCACTACCAAAAGGTACACGCTCAATATCGTCATCAAAGAAATCATCGAGGGTATGTTTCTTAGGTTTGTTACCCTTACCTTTCTTACCCTTCTTAGCAGCAGCCTTTGCTTTCTTAGCAGCAGCCTTCGCTTTCTTTTCTTCTCTCTCAATCTTTACTTGCTCTGCTCTTAACTCATCTTCCGTGAGAAGATTATCAGCAGTATAATCGAAGTTGCTCCATTGTGGTTGCGTGACTACAATTGCTGAGTCACCCTCAGGTATACCACACACATCTGCGATGTATGTTTGCTGTGATTTTGCTTCTACTGCATGTTCACAAAAGTTACCACGAACCCACTTTATAAGGTCGTGTGCGTTCTTCCATTCATGCTTTGCTTTTGGTATCATCAAGTGTGCAAGAATAGCCAACTGCACGCCAGTTCTACCATGACCGCCCATACATTGAGTGGATATCGATTTGATATCTTTAGTCTCAATATCCTCAACCAATGCTCTCCACCATGATGGACCTAAGTTACTAGGAATGCTGTAATCAGGCCAATCAATCTCCATAACAATAGGTGTATCCCCACCCACTAATGTAGACGATGACTTCCAACCTTCCGGTAATACATCAATAGTTCTTGCACTGTGTATCACACCGATTGGCCCTAGAGCCAAGTCAGGCATAGGTGACATCTTGTGCCAACCGCCATTTCTATTCGTACCGCCAGCATATACCTTGACACCCTTTGCCTCAAAGACAAGGGGATTGCCTATATGACATCCATCTTTACTACCCATTCACTTTTCCTCCTTCAATAATTTTAATACTTCCTCAGTCCATTGGTTATTGTCAGCCATTTGGTTACTCAGGAACTTGCTCATTAGGTCAGATAAAAGGGCATAAGCGGCATCTAATTTATTCAAACCATTCCATCCATCTATCCACATCTTTGGTGTGACATCAGCATACTTCTTCTCTCTTAGTAAAGACGCAACTGCATAACTATCTACTGACGATACTTCTTTACCCCCAGCCATGAATGCCTCAGGGTAACTTGTTGACAATAACTGAGAGCCTACATTACCATACTTTAGATTGACAACCAACACATCATTCTTAATACATAATTCACATGTACTGATACCACATGGGACATAACTTTCCTCAGTTGAGTATTTGTTATTGTAGTGTAGTAGTTTAGGTCCACATGCTATTGCTGCATTTCTTATTGACTCAGGCACATCTAAATCACTAGCAATGAAATGTTGACGGAAGTAGGATGCGCCTTTACCGTTTAAGAAGCCGAATATTTCTACCCAATCATTAGTGGGCGCTTTGTTACCTTTGTTTGCATCACCATCAAGGAACTCTCTTGCTAACTCATAGGTTCTAAACATGTATGCTAAAGACTCAGGTGAATGGGAGAATAGCCCAGTCTGATTACCTGCTTTATCTGTATGTAAGGAACTGTAATCAAAGGCTTTTCTGCTTAGGAACTTGTTATACAAGAAGCCACCATTGTGTTCTAGGTTCTTTGCTAGATTCACTTCACCTATCAAATCGTTTAGTGTATCTTGATTTGGCTCTGCTAAGAATATATTCACACTCTTACAAACATCAGCCCCTCTTGATGCACATGCACCCCAGTTAGCACCACCAAAACTTGTGTGTGTGCCCCAACCAGTGGAGAAGTGTTTCTTACACCATCTCAAAGCCATTTCCATTTCAACTGTATCTAAGTTTAGTTGCTCAAGTAAAGCATAGTAATGTTGTCTTGTAGTACCAGCGTGCTTTTCTCCTGACAACTCTTCCCATTTAGTTTCACCCATAATTGCTGTTAAGGTAGGCCAAAGGTCTACACAAGTATTCTTTTTGTTACCTTGAGAATATCTCATCTCACCTAGTGAGAGAGCAAGGATAGCCTTAACCATCCAACCAACGAAGCCACCTGCTAAGTAAGCAGTCTCTATACCATTGTAGTTTAGCCCAACCCATTGGTGGAAGAAGTGAGCAAACCATCCCTGTTGTCTTTGCCAGTGTGTCTGTGAACGTAGTAGTCCAGCCTTGAATGCCTCGATGTATTCAGGTACACATGGGTTGTAAGGTTGAGGTACGATATCCCAATTAGGGTCAAGTGCAAGCCATGTTTGTGAACCTTCTGTAAACCTATCACCCACGTTTACTTCACCTACTATGTATGGTATACCATGCTGTCTTGCATGAGCGCAAATGTGTGACATAAGAGAGCCAGTAGGATGAGATATAACAAACCCATCAGGGCATAAGTCTCTTGTGATGTTGGCTTCTAACCACGCCACTTCTTCCAAACCTGATGCAGTCCATACTTCTTTGGCTTCACATCTCCCAGTCGGGCCAGCGCTACCATCTATGTTAGCAGCACGCTCAACACCATTTTCATCTATGTATGTAAAGGGTAATTCTCTAGGTGGATTAGGGGGTGAGCCACGTATCTGTGTAATGAAAGGTTCAGAGCCACCACCCATTTTTCTCTTGAAGTCCTCATCTCTTTGATAGACAAACTCTAACTCATAGTTAGTTGTCTTGGTGGATGTATCAAACTTACAATTAGGATTAACCATGTGTATATCGTTTGATAGATATGTTTGTTGAGGATTCAGTGCGAAGTATAACATTCTTCCAGTCTCTTCATTGATACCTGCTGTGATACCATCGTGACCCTCAGCAACAGCCGCAAACTGTTGAGGCGCAAGCACACAACTAGATGTGGCATTGATGAATGGTTGTAGGATTAGGCTACCCTTAGGGTCATGCTTTTCCATAGTCTCAACTAACTTTTTCCAAGAATCTTTTAGTGTCTCTTGTGTAACACTCAAGGATTCTAAGACACCATGTCTAGCCTTTAGAGGACATGTACGAAGGAAAGCAGTCTTACCATCCTCACACTCAGGTAGTAGTCTATCGAAAGCAGATTTAACTACCTCATATGTATCTGTAAGTAATATTAATTCTGTCTTAGGCGGCTTCCATCTAACCTCACCTGAATTGTAGTGCATCTGATACTTTACTATGTCACCTGATTTCTGAGATTTATTTAGTATTCTTCTCTCTTTGCTAACTGTACTAAACTGTATACTACTCTTCTTCACTTGCTTTGCATCTGTTTCTTTGGCTGCGTTGAAGAAGTCTGCGAACAGTTCTTCTACACTCATACCTTTCGTATCATCATCTTGGGTATCATCATCTTTCGTCATCGTCATTTTCAGTTCTCTCCTTTATTCAATCTCGGTTTATATAGTCAACAGTTCTATTGCAGGGATAGTATATACTTCCCTGATTGTAATACATCTCAGGCATCTTCATTCGTCATCACCAGTCCTCATCCATCTCACCTATTACTCTGTTCCATTCCAATAGCACATCACCATCATCACCAGCATATTCCATGAGTATTTTGTAAGAGCAAGTTACCAAATTGTGATACGCTATTAATGCACTGGCTTTATCATCATACTTTTCAAAGTCATCAAACTCACCTAATGGCGGCTCTGTTTTATCATACCAAATGTGTAATTCATACACAGGTTTTGTTTCGCTTAAGTCTATCTTCATTCAATCACCTCTCCATCTTCATTCTTGTAAAGCCTCAAGCAACCAACATACTCGCATCCATTCATATAGACAGTTACACATGGCCCTTCGGGTTTTGTGTTCCACTCATCAATCGTCATTCTTGGTTCTCTATACAACCGCTTGACTTCTGCTAAGAGAAGTGGTGCATCGGACATTAATCTCGCATTAGTACGACTTTCATTGTGATTGTAATTTTCTTCCTGTTCTCTGTTGTAGCCTTGTGAGAAGAAGTAATACCCTGCCGTCTCATCATGCAGATGGGCTTGGGTAATATCTTCTCCGCTCGACACTAAAACATTCCATTTACCTTCTGTGTGTCCTTCGTATTTGTCTGTGTCAATCATTCTTCTTCCTCCTTCATTGTCTTATCCATTAGTTCTTGCATTAACCATCCAAGTTCTGTCTCGTCATTATGGTATTCGTATAATTTATCCCATGCTTTCTTATACATCTGCAACCGCTTGACTTCTATGACAAAGGACATAGCAATATGCCACAAGGCATTTTCTATCCTACCACTAGATGTATCTGCTACATATATCTGCTTCTTTGTAGAAGGGGCGTGTCTAGCAAGTATCTCAAAGTATTTGTCTGTGTTAATCATTCAACCATCTCCTTTTTCCACTCTTCCATGAGTGGTTCGATTGTGTTCAGCAGGTTGGTGTTCTCTGCAAGCCAATCCCACAGGCATTCGTATTCCCAATCCATCTTTCGTAATGTTTGATTCTCCTCATACAACCGCTTGACTTCTGCGAGTATCTCTAACCCCAACATCTGTAAAATGTCAGGGTGTGTGTCATCACCTTGTAGTATTTGTTCAGCCATGTCTGGGTCGAAAGTCAGGTATGCTGTGTCAGTCATTCTAAGCCCTCCACATATCTTCTGTATTTTTCTTGAGCCTGTCTCTTTAGTTCTTTCTTCATCCTCTTACGGTCTTTCCTGTTCTTAGACCATGTATATAGACGGAAGAAGAGTGCGGTGAAGCCTCGGTATTCAATAATATCTTCAAGAGTTTTTACTTCATTTTTCTCTTCCATATACTTCTCAAAAGCACCATCTTTACGAATACCATACATTTCCTCGTACCTCTTCAAGAACTTTTTATCTCTCGATAGAACGTAATGTTTAGTGCGACAAGAATCAAGAGTCCTACTGAGAGTATCTGCTACCTCTTGTGCATGGTCAGAAATGGTGGTTGCACCAAATATCCCATCAACATCCCAATTTTCATACAAGTATATCTTGTCATCCATCGACCATGTTTTACCTAAGTTTAGATGTGTCTTTGCTAATTCTCTTTTAGTTTCTGCACCCTTTATGTGACGTTCAGATTTTAATAATCTTTTATGAGCATCTAATGTCATGTGTTTATTTTCAGGGGTTATTTCTTCAACAGTCTCCTTTATTTCACGCTTGTAATTTTCTCTTTGATTTGCTAACGCCTGTCTGCGTTTTTCTCTTAGCATCTCATCTTTCTTTCTAGCACGTATTTTATTTAACCTAGAAGCGATAGCACTAGGTGGTCGCTCAATCCAATTGTCATATTTACCATTAAACTCTTCATTGTAGAACATTGTTATGGCTGATAGGCTCATCTTTTCCCCATTTGCCATTCTAGTTTCTGCTAGTTCATAAATGAACTCTTCTTGTAAATTATCCCAGTTTCTCCCTCTCGGTGCTTTTCCTTTCATACTCATTCCTCTTCCTCCTTTTCATATCTCACAATATTACTACTCATTTTCATAATCACATCTAACATTGTAACTTCTTTATCGGTGTTTCTTTCGTATTTACCTGAAAGGAGAAACAATTCTCTTCTCGCTTGTTCAAGGTCAATATTTATACTGTCACTACCGTAAATAATTACACCCTTTAGTGCTTTAATGTAGCCATTATACCACTCTATCTGTTCTTTCTCTGTTAGTTCCTTCCACCATGTAGGTTTAGGACTAGGTTCGTATGCGTAACTCATTCAACCACCTCGTAGTCTGTTGAGTCGAGTAAGAAACCTAAC
>MDTG01320652.1_pt1 | contig 13639 bp, 7 predicted proteins | sample 811421 | NCBI WGS metagenome assembly MDTG01 (sample SAMN05326645, study PRJNA326480) | marine metagenome | isolation source: seawater | place: Pacific Ocean: South East | collected 2011 | reverse complement strand
TTGAGTATCTCATCATCATTTATAGCTGATACATCTACATATCGTCTATGTCCTATCAAGACACAATTAGTGTCTATATGAAGTACTCTCATATACTTCTCAATATCTTGAGATAGGGGTAGTATGTCCGCATCCATGAAGATAATACCATCTCCCTTGCAGAGAGATAACCCAAGGTTTCTGGCTTTGGCTAGGCGGTAACCCTCATCTTTTTGCCTCACGTATATAATGTTGAGGTACTTTTCATATTTTCTAATTGTGGGTTCGCATATGTCCACATTACTCCCGTCGTCAACTACTAATACCTCAATTAATGACTGCGGATAACTTTGTTGTACGATCCCTGCAAGAGTGTTCGCTAAAACCTGACTTCGATTGTAAACAGTTATTATTATGGAAACTTTTTTAACATAGGTGAAGTTCGACCAGTCTATTGATTTGACTTTCTCGAGGATGTGGGTGTAATCATTATTTACACCAACAAGAGGAGGAAGAGTAAAGTTTTTTGGTAAACAAGGATTCACTCCTCGTTTTTTTGCCTCTTTAGGAAATTCAGATATAGGCATGTTGAGAAAGACACTATTTGCTGCTTCAAACTCTTCCAGCTCTATCAATGCTTGTTCTTTGATTTTGTATGCATCAGAACAGAATTCGTTATTTTTAATTATCTTTTCGCACGACCCAACTGCCTTAACAAAGTCTTTAGTGACAAAATAGCACTGTGCTTGTAGTAGAAGCAATTTTTCCTCATTACCCCAAAACTCTAGCGCGGCATTAACCAAAAACTTTGCCCAACTTTCTTTGTTATTATTTAAATATATTTTTACGTTAGCTATTACCTTAGCTAGAGAGGCATCATCTTCAAAGTATTGCTTTTTCAAGTAATCACGATCCGCCTTACTCAAGTTTTCCTTGTAACCTTTTTCGGTATTTCCGAGAAGTTTTTTTATTCTATCTATATTAAAAGCAATACTGTCTTTTAAGACCACAGACTCTGTTTCATAGTTTTCATAAATAGCGAGAGCCGCTTCGTATTTCTTACTTCTATATAAAGCGTTAGCCTTTTTCAAATCATTCATTTTTTACAAACCAATTATTTCTTTTCTTAGCTTTTCTAATTTTTCAGGTAAACTAAGGACTGAGGACTTTGTTTCATCCATGTAAACGACGGATTCTAAATTTTTATTTATTGACGGTTCAGATAAATCTAGTTCTGACCCGAATAAAACAGGGACACAACCAAATTTCACTGACTCCCATAACCTAATTGAATTCGGCCCACTCCCAGAGGGACAGAGAGAGAAAAAAGAGTCCTCCATAACACGAATATACTCATCTTCATGCTTCTGCCGCAAAAGACACTCAGCATCTCCCTCTGATTTTCCAAACAGTTGGCTCTTGTAAACATCTTGCTCGAAATGCCATTCACCTCTCCTCCTTATATAACCGTCCTCACGCTTAGGCAGGGTGAAAATCAACTCTCGAATATCACTTAAATAGAGTCCCGGTTGGTAAGAGCCAATAAAGCTATATAAATATTTACGTTCAGAGAGTGGTTTGTTTCTATATGGCTTCTTTCTTTTATAATGCATTACCGGATAAAGCGGATACGGCTTCAGCTTTATCCCTTCGACTTCATCCTGGCCTTTTATTTTATGCGACCAATAAATTTCCGTAATGCCCATTTTCTTAAAAAAAGGAATTAGTTTAAGCGCATGTATGTGTTGGCAAAATGTTTTTACGTTCAACGCAAACCGTGGTGGCCTATTTTCCAGCGCTTTCAACAGTTTCTTTGCTTTTGCTGGGTTATGATCGAGATAGTCGACTAACGTAGCCCATGGGAAGCAAATGTACTGTGTATAAATGTCTCTATCAGGTTTTTTAAGCAGTTTTTCGTAAGCCCATAATTCTGTTTTGGCCGGCTGCTGCCAGTCATAAGGATAAGCAAAAATGTTACCGTGACGCACCCAATTTGAGGGGTAAGTGGTGCTCTCTTTTATCAAGGATTTAGCCTCAAAACATAAGCACCTTTCTCACACGGAATGTCTTCCTCTTCAAACGGCACAAAGCGCGATTTAAGCGTCTCTTTCCATTTTGCAATAATGGTCTTTTCTTCAGCTCTGTTTGAATCGTCTAGTACGATATCTAACGGATGGTGCCCTAATGCATTAAGTAACTTATTAAGCGCGGGTAAACGAGCCAGTGGACCAGTGCTTCCGGGCGGTCCATCTACTAGCACCAATATTTTGGCTGAATGCTTTGCAAACTTATTCGCAATATTATTTAACTCAGTTTCGCAATCGTAATACAAGAAGTTCTCGCCATTCGATTCAATGTCAATTAATGGCGCATGCACTAGGTTAACCATGGAAAGCAGTTCTTTTTGTTCGAGCAATTTCTGGGTTTTCTCAAAATATTTTTTGTTATGTTCGAAGGAGACCACGCTGCTTCTGGTAATGCTAAAATTACTATCTGATGCTTTTGCGGAAGTAGTGGCTGTGCTTTTTGATTGGTGAAGACCTTTGAACTCCATGGCCTTGGCAAAAAGCTGAGTAGATGTTCCGCTACCAAATTCGATGATTAGATCGTAATCGCGCTCTTTAATTTGTCCAAGCAAGTAAAGCGCAATGTCACTGCTGATGGGCCAACCATGGAACTCCATGCTTATTTCGCCTTTTTCAAAAAATCCTTGTACACCAATAAATGACTCAACCTGTTTTACGGCATTACTAAACCCTCTGTCTATTCTATAAAAGAGCTTTCCTCTCAATTCGTCTAGAGATTCTTGCTGCATCACTTTGATCTTATCAGTAATACTTTCCAAAGCAGCATTGTTTACTTTTGTACTATCAATAGCCGCACTAAGCTGATTTTGCAGCGTTACCAACTCGTCTTCAAGCCCTTCGTTCAAATTGACCTGTGCTTTTAATTCACATTCAAGCTTATGGAGTTTTTCAACTGTACCGTTCAATTTCTCTAGCTCAGCTGAATATTTTTCAGCCCGCTTTTTATGCGTTGCGTGCCACTTTTTCTGTTCTTCTAGCTCACCCTGAATATGCGTTAATTTACTGTTCAATTCAGACAAAGCGTCATTTTTACTGATTAGCTCTTCGTCCTTCTGACTAAGGGTATCTATGGCTTTATCTTTTTGCTGCACCAACTCTTTATTCTGGCTTTCATATGTTTGCAATGCATCTTTAGCACTGACAAGTTCCGTTTCTACTTCTTGTAACTTTTTATTCAGCTTATGCAGCGTATCTTCTAGCGCTTTAGACTCACGCAGCTTTTCATTGTTTCTTATCAGCATTGTGAAGGGCATAACGTCCTGATTTGTAACTTGCGGACATTCAATAAAGTCAGCACTTTTTCCAATCAAATAATGGCTACCGCTGAACTTTTTCTTCGACACAATAAAAATGACGGAAAAAACGCGAAGGCTGTCGTGAGCATCGGCGGTCTGCTCTTCAAGTTCAGCGTCTACATCCAAAATCAAAACATTGTTTTTACTTGCATCTATATTTTGCGCGGCTATCGCTTGATCAAGCGGAATACCTGAAACATGTTGGACACTATTATCAAGGTTGCTTTTAGCATGCGAAAAGCTATTTTCTTTGGGAACTAAAGAGTTATATCTAGGGTTTTGATAGCTAGTAACTTCGCACTTGTAAACGCCTTTTGGTAGTACCCACTGGTTATGCGGTTCGACGAAGTCGTACTTTTTGCATTTATTTTTTAACGCGCTAAATAACTCTTCACTAGCTTCGTATGCATGAATCTTTGTTGGCTTCAACGCTGCAATATCATCTACCCAGCTGCCGCTTCCAGCGCCAATGTAGCATATTGTTCCAAGCTCTGAACCAGTAATTTTCTGTATAGCTAATGCAAGTGGTTCCATAAGACTTTTCCTTAATTTTTATACAGCCAATCTATTGGTTCAAGAAATAGCGAATTACGATATTCTGTGGCACGGCTAACAGTTTTATCTAACAGCTGCGTAGAATATGTCAATGTAGGTGATACTTCAAACGGGTGATGAAGCCTAGTAAACTCGCGCGTCAACCACGATTCACCACGCAATACAATGGGTACGTTGAAAAAACTAGCTAACCATGCCAAGCCAGAGCTTTTAGCATGGTATGCTGAAGCTTCATAGGTGCAGTAGAGCAAGTCAGTTGAACTCAGTACGTGAATTAGTTCCTCTACCGACCAAAATGTTTTATGCAACTCCAAATTCTCTACTTGCTCTGCTAGTTCTGTTAATTGCCGCTCTGCTTCCGCCAACTCGGGAGATGACCACGTCATGGTATATTGCACAACAAATTTCACATCGTTTGAATGTTTGGCAGAAAGGCTGTGTATGAGATCCGGTAGCAGAGTGAACCCCTTATTTTCTTTTGCGTCCCCCATGTATAACAGAAATGTCCTGCTTGAATTCTCTGTGTTAACGTACTTTTCCTTTGCGCTTTCTATATTTGACCATGGAAGCAAGTAACAAGGGTGGATACCGCAAACTTTAATACCCAGGCTCTCCAAGTACTCTCTTAATTCCCAATCTGATGCGAACAAATATACATTCGAAAGCTTATTTAGACGCTTGAATGACGTTTCATAAGGAAGATTTGCAAACTTCTGTTCGGGCTGCTGCGACATAAACATACTACATACTTTATGTTTGCATGCACAATCAGCGTATTTTTGCAAATCCGCCAATTGGCTAAGAGCTAAGCTGAGCGCATTGGCGTGTTCCCAGTTAACGCAGGGATACCAAAATGTCACACCACTGCCATTAGCTTCCCTTTCAAGCACGTCTAATATTGCAGACTTGAACTCAAGTGCCAACCCTCTAATAAAAGCATTAAGCGTAGCACTTTTAAAGTTGGAGTTATCTTCAAAATGTTGGTAAAAATTACTTTTGAACCATGGTTTTATTTTCAAGTCTCGACTGCTGGCAAACTCATTCAGCTCGTTAGCTACATGGAAGCTACTGTAAATAGTAATATCCACAGGATTTTTCTGCTTTTTTGCGGCCATCGTATAAAGCAAAGCAGCATGATGCCCGCCCACCTCGTACAACCCAGGGTCAATAATTACCAGCGTCTGCATGTTATTTAGTTTTGCTTTTTTCTTTCTAAAAGTTTAGCCCACATTATTTTAAGTAGGTCATCAACTTTATCAGAGCTTTCTATTGAAGGGATTAGACCTCTGTAGCAATCAGCTGCCCACTCAAAATCGCCGCTGTAATCTTTATTAGAAGATAAGGGTTCTAATATTTCTGCAGGAATTTTTACTCTTGGGCCGTAGTCATCAACATCAAAAAACTCAGTATCACTATAGATAACGTCTGGGGTACCATCTCTGAATTCTAGGTAAACTTCGGCATCGAAGGTTTCCTTGTTGATGTTGTCTGCTCTTAGTTTAATTTTTAGTTGGCTCTGGTCTGACGAGAATACGATGTGCTGATAGCTGTCTAGGTCGACGACTTCTTCGACTGGTAGTAACTCGTTCGCTAAGTTAAAGCCTTCGTCTTTGCTTTCTACGTCTACATCAGTGACATCTTCTTCATTATTAACGTCAAGACTGTTTTCAACTGCATTACACCAAGCATTTACAGAATGCTTTAGCGTTGCCCCGGTGCTATCACATTTTACGAAGATGCTTTGAATATTATCTCGAATTAGCGATATTAATCGCTCATCTTCCTTTGCTAACGTTAAATTTGTTAAGTCTTCTTGCAGGCCAATCTCTAATTTTGGACCATATTCGTCGCTAGTTTCAGGAGGCCATGCATACAGTGGCTCGGTTCCGTCTGAATTAACTCTTAGCTCTAAGAAGAAAGACGCAAGAAACTCGTCTCCATTCTCATTAAGATTTTTAGCACAGACCTTAATATCTAGGTTTCTTCTAAGTACATCGCCAGCCAAGACATTACTAAACTGTAGCCACAAGTGTTCATAGCCATCCATTGCAAAACATTCTTTGATAATAACGCCGTCAAAACTTAACCAATTAATGGGATAATATTTTCTGAAGTCGAGGTCTGCCAGTGACAACTTCCAGTCTTTTACGGTACTTTCGTCAACTCCTGCATCATTCGTTAACTGTCCTTCGATAAGCGCTTTTTGTATACAGTTCAATGTGCAAAATGATAGGAGCCGCTCATTTGCATTTAGTCGCTGTTTAGTCTTTTCCTGTTGCTCATTAAGGAATTCTGGCGCATCTGGGAAGTAGCGGAGATAAGGACCATATTCATCTGAACAATCATCGTAAATAGTGAATAAATTATCAGGGTTACCCTCTGTACGAAACTCTATCCCAATCTTACCTGAAACATTTATTAGTTTTACACTAAGCGTATCGACAGTGCCGCAATGAGGAAAATTAACATTTTCTAAAACCATATGAAGATCGCGGTAGTCATCGGCTTCATACTGACCAACTATTTTGATCTGTTCGGCTGAAATTGAATCAAACGAATTGGCTATTATCGACTTTTGCATTTCCATACCTTTTAACTTCGACTGTTGAACTGCTTGCAGGTAATAGAACTCTAGTTCTTCTTGTAACTGTGTAATTTGTAGCGTAGCAAGTTCAAGTTCTTCTTTAACACCATTTTCTTTCATTTCTGACTGTTCAGATTGTTGTTGTGCAAAATCTTTTTCGAGTAAGGAGATTTGCTCTTCTAGAAGTAGCTTTTCATTTTTTATCGCATTAACAAATGTATCTAAACCTTTACCGTCAGTTAAGTTGCTTATTTTATTTTTAATGGATTCCAGCTCTAGGAATGTTACTTCGAGCTCTTCTTGTACTTGGAAGACTTGAAGTTCAGCTTGTTTAAGCTCTTCCTTACTTTGCTTCTCAAATTTCTTGAGCTCTTTTGATAACGTTTCTTTTTCACTTTCTAGCTGCTTAACCTTGCTCGACCAATCCTTAATGTTTTTAGCTAACTCTGATTGTATTTCGGCTTCCTTTGAAGCCAATTCTTGATTAAGTTGTTCTTGACTCGCTTTTGTCTTTTGCAGCTCTGAAAAAGTAGCTTCTAACTCTTCTTGAAGTTGAAAAGTATTGAGTTCGGTTTGCTTTAGTTGATCAGCAGCTTTGTTTTTAAGTTTGACAAGTTCAACTGCCAATATTTCTTTTTCTTCTAGTGCACTTTCTGCTATCTGCAATTGCTCTGATAACTCTTTACTTAAATTATTTGAACTGACGGACAACTCATCTAATTGGCTTTTTAGTTGGGCTACCGCGGTCAATTTCTCGTTGAAAGCTTTCGCTATTTCTATCAGCGAATGCGCCTCGTTTTTAAAAACTTGAACATCAGGACTCAGGTGAACGCGAAAACTACCAAACAGGCGACTGTAAGATAACAATTCGTCATATAGCTCGTACAAATCATCTCGATCTACTAAGCTCGCTTTAATACCAATATCTAAAAGTTGTAAAGAGGTATCAACTTCCTTTACCTCAGCACTACTTTTTTCCTTATCGTAGATTTCTTTCAAAAAGACATCGGCATTTGTTAACACGTCATCTAATGAGATTAGAGTTGCGGACTGTTCCTTTCCGATTAATGTTAAGCAAGAGGATATGTATTGCTTCCACTCAGATATGTATTGCTTCCACTCAGATATGTATTGGGACTGTTGAACAGCTTTTTGTTGTTTTATTTTGGAGAGTAAGTAGGTCTCAGGTAAGCTATAGAGTATGAAGCAATGTTCGTAGGAGGTATCGTATGTCAATTGCTGACAATTAGTGCAGCTGATAAATACACAATCATATTTATCATCAGTGCTCTTCAGTACCTCTGAAAGAAGAGGCTTGTCAGTGTCACTATTTTGCTTGGATAAATCAATTTCAGCATATGTAACTTTATTTTTATCAAAAAGTGTTTTTACAGGACTTAGATGTGACTCTTCCGTCGATATTATAAGCGCGCGTGGCATTTTGACTCCTGATACTACTAGAACTGATGCATCCATAACAGTATATAAGTGTACCTAGTTTAAGTAACGATTAAAACTGTAATAAAACAACAATAATACCTTTTCTTTACTTGCCGTACTATTCGTTTATTCCCTACGTGCTGATATACTCCGCATTATATTTTTATATCGTGCAATACATGGATATTTGCCGATATCGACAAAGTAATAGCTTAGAAGATGTATCAGTTATCATATTTTCAGAAACTAGAACGGAAGCTCTCTCCACAAGAAGTAAGCCCCCACGCACCTAACAGTAATGTTGATTGGATGGTTTACCACGTGCCGAAGACAGCTGGAAGTTCTTTGAGGCAAAGTTTTGTTGATGCTTTGGGGCAACGTAAGGTGTTTGGTGTTTATAGAAATACCGGCGCTGCGGAGCTTGGCTCAGGTAGCCCAATTTGGATACCGCGAAGTGCAAAAGTGGTTTTTGGCCATTTTCCTTCTCATCCCAATCAAATGGCAATGTTCCCAAATGCACAAAAGGTAACATGGGTTAGAGATCCTCTCGAGCGCGCGTGGTCGTTACTCGGCCACTACTTAGCTACAAAAGATGAAAATGCGCAATATGCGTTCGTAAAACAGCATTATTTAGATAAAGGCATAATTAAGAAAGAAGATATATTTGAGCGCATGATCAAAGAAAACGCGTTGGCTAAAAATATTTTCGTTTACGCGCACTATTTTGAAAGCATCGGTCTTAACGACTTTGACTTTGTGGGTAGTACCACAAGAAACAGGGCTGATTTAAAGCGACTACAAAAGTTACTTGGCAAACCATTAGTAGAAGCAAAAGAGAATGTACGAAATAGTATTTCGTCGTTCCCTAGCACTTTACGTTATTTGGAGAGCTACTTCTCTCGCGAATATGAAATTGTTGCTGACTATCTATAAAAACAAAACGGAATTAGGTTTGTAAAAATGGGATTAACAGTAAATATAACAAAACAACATATTGATACGCTGAAAGCGCACCGCTTGTTTTGTGCTTGGGTGCCAAATTTTAACACATACTTGGATAACCAGAACAGTATTGGTTGGTTAAGCGTCGGCTCGCAGATTACGTTTTATAATTCGATCGAAATAGAGCCATATGCCGCCATTTATGGATCACCTTACATTGGTGGCAAGGGTACCATGCCAACCTCTGGGCTTTGCTCTATTGGCTTTAATTCTTATTCCCACTCAGCGCTACCTGAAAAAATGATTGTTGGCCGTTACTGTAGTATAGGTGAAGGCCTGAAAGTGTTAGACAGTCAACACCCGGTTTCTCAATTAAGCTCTAGCCATTTTACGTGGAAGCCACAGTCGGTATTTGTAGACGCATACTTTAAAGATAACGACCTACCTTCATTAGAAAAACCTTTTTTTGACGTAAATGGGGTTAAACCCTTTCCCGTTATTAAAAACGATGTTTGGATTGGTCAAAACGTTACTTTATCTACCGGCATCACCATAGGAAACGGTGCTATTGTAGCCGCTAACTCAGTAGTTACTAAATCGGTACCTGATTACGCTATTGTTGGTGGCAACCCAGCTAAAGTCATTAAATATCGCTTCTCTGATTATCAGCGCGAAGAATTGCTAAAAACTGAATGGTGGAAATACGATTTAAAAGGCTTTGCACACCTCGACACAAAATCAGTCTTTCACTTTTTAAGACAGTGGAAAGAAATAAAAGACGATTTACAAGTTTATAGCCCTAACAAGCTAATATTGCCTGATATGTTTGGCTAGCAGCGCCAGCTAATTGCCAGGTGGTGGAACTCGCCACTATGGCTGTTTTTCCATATCATTTGTTTCAACTTTTGATTCTGAGGCGATGGGCACATCCATCGTTGAACTGTACCCATCGAAATCGCCTTCTGGTGCTTCTGCGAGTGATTCACCTACTACCATTTCCTCATCATCTGTGTTTTGAACAGTTTCTGCTTCTGGTGATAAAGCAAAGGCATCATAGCTTTCTTCTAAGGTGTTTTGAGAGATTTTCTCCTGTACCTGCTTAGTCTCAAATGCTGTCTCAGTCGTCTTTGACAACTGCGTATCTTCCTCTACTTTATCAAATGGGTTTACAGCCTTTCGCTCAATCTCTAATGGTTTGCCGAAATCTGTTGGCTGTACTTCTGTACTTACTTTGTTATTTGTAAAGCCGTAAATCACTGCCAATATTGCTAGTGTTACAACAAATGTAACCTTAACCTTCATAAACTACCTTTTCTTCATGAAGTTGGTGGGGGGTTAGAACTACCCTCCCACTAAACTTGTAATTTACTTTAATGAATTACCTGCCATTGGCTTCCAACGTTGTCGCCGTAAGCCCTACCAGCAATGCCAATACCATTCATCAGATACATGTATGACTGGCCGCTTTGTGTTTGTCGCCAGAAAATATCACTCTTACCGTCACCGTTTAAATCAACAATATCGGCAACTTCCCAGTTTGCGTTCTCGACAATATTGATAAGCTCGCTCGTTCTTATCTGGCCATTTTCCATTAAGTACGCCCAGTTGCGGCCATCCACTTTATTTCGCCAAAGGATATCATCGATGCCATCAGCGTCTAGGTCCCCTGCCCCTATTATATCCCAGTTGGTATTCACAGCATTTAGCACATAGCGCTGCTTAATACTTGTACCTTCCATTAGCCAAATATAGTTAGTGCCACGTGTTTTATGACGCCAAATTACATCGCCATAACCGTCACCATTTACATCACCGCTTGCCACTATTTGCCAGTTCAAATCATTAACCGCTAAGCTTCCCGTGGAGCTTTTAGCCTTTATGCCATCCATGAGATATATCCAGGTATCACCTCGCGACATATGACGCCAGATAATATCGTCTTTACCGTCGCCGTTTAAATCTAACACTTCTTTTATTTGCCAATGGCTATCGTAAACATAGTTTAGTTCGCCCTGTTTCTTGATAGTAAAACCATCCATCAAGTAAATATAGTTTCGACCTGTTTCATGGTTACGCCATAAAATATCTGACTTACCATCGCCATCAAAGTCACCACGGCCAACTATTTCCCAAGCCTGGTTATAAATTACATTAATACCAGCACTACGAGCGATATTTAGGCCGTCCATTTTCCACATCCAGTTGCGACCATCATTAGTATTTCGCCACAGAATATCGGCTTTACCATCACCGTCCATGTCGTGTTTAATGTGGCCAAGTGGAGTTATGTCATCACCATCTAAAATACCATCACCGTCAGTATCGGCATTGTTAAGGTCAGTTCCTCGATTATATTCCTGAAGATTTGTTAAACCATCATTGTCGTAGTCAGCGCTAGAATCAGAGGCGTCCAACAAGTTGAGGTTGTTTTCACGCTCGAATATATCAGGAATACCATCATTGTCGTTGTCGTCATCGTATGCATTTGCAATACCATCACCGTCAAAATCTTCTGTTGTTGATGTTAAATCAACGCCAACAGTTAATGCGCGTGGCAAGAATTGGAATGATTGGCTGTTAGTGCTTTCGTATTCAAAACGTAGGCTTTTTGCTTCTTGCTCCACTAATTGAGAAGGAACTTTGGCTTTGTATTGATAAATACCACCGTTAAAGCTATCAACCGCTAGGACAACGCTCTCCGTTCGATCTTCAGATTCCAAGGAAACTTTAAGATTAGACACCGAACCAGCAATTTTGCTTGCACCAATTAGTATGTACACATCGCTAACGCCAATATCAGTACTCTCAATGGTGTTATTATCTCCGTCGACTAATAACGTATATAGACCACTTAAAACAAAATAGCCGCCTTGCGCTGTGTGCCTCACCGTACCCACGACGTCTTCGCCTTCTGCTTTATAGTTATTTTCTATAACCAACTCTGTTTCACCGCAGTCTTGGAAACCCTTATTACCCACTGCACCACTTGACAATACGCCCGCTGCAGCAAGTTGCCCGTCGCAATACAATTCAAAATTATCATTTAATCCGCTCATCATCGAGCCTGTTAAGCTGGTAAATGTTGGCTCTCGGTTATCTATCGTATTGTTGTTCCAAAGCTCATATGCATTAGAAAACAGCGGCACCTCAGGGGAAAACGTGTACGTACCGTCAGTTGCCTGAGTTCGTGCGCTATACCCATGAAGCTGTTTATTTGTCTCTGGTTCAAACAGTAAAGGGGGACTGCTCTGTATTAGCTGATTTCTAAAATGCTTTTCTTCCTCTCCTGTTAACAGGCCAAAAAACACAGGTTCTGAAATATCACTTCCTTCAATCGGCACATAGTCAAAAGAAGTGCTGTCGATGTGCAATGACAACCATTCTTCATTGTAGGTCATGTTGTAATCATCTAGATAAACATCAATACCGTATCCCATGTAGGTAGGTTGTATATTGGTGTCTGTTTGTATGCTTAGTGCTGATTCGGTTGGATCTTTTAGTGGATACAGAAGGCCCGCAGTTTCACTATCGATGGTGTTCCAATAATGAAAAATGCTGTCTGTTTGATCGTCTGGTGCATCAAGCTTATCAACCACAGATAAAGTTGTATCGATTTCGTCACTCATATTGCCAAACAAGAAAAAGGTATTGGTTTGGCCGATTTCGACTGACGCGTTTGCCGAGTTCTTTAATGTATACGTAATTCCGGGTTCGTCTAATCTGTGTGTCAGTTTATAAGCTACAGTATGTAGGTTGGCGTAACTGCCCCCCTGACTTTCTAAGCCTTTGGCGCCGATAATGCGGTCAAGGTTGTCGATACTACTGTGAAGCGTTGTATTTTCTTGTATGTCCACAACGTAAGTTTCTACGCCGAGAATTGTATAGCCGCCAGTAGCTTCTACAGAAGGAAGTCCTTCACGCGTTATATCACCGCTTTTCAGTTCGTGATCGACAGTAATAAAGTATTTACCCGGTGCAACAAAGAGTTCTTCATCTCTGTTAGGTCCCACTGCATTCCACGCCACTAGCTCCGAGCTAGCAGAATCAACACTGATATCTATAGAGTTTGGATTATCATGAGTAATTGTTAACAATAGCGAACGTTGAAAACTTAGCGGAATGTTTAACGTTTCTTCGCTAGTCGAGACTATTATATCGTCAAAGTAACTACCAGAACGGTCTTGAGGGTAGTTAACTGAAGTAATATCCGCGAGTAATGTTCTTATTGTTACTGTCTGCGTTTCTCCACTCTCTAACTCAATTGATGATTTCGACGTACTCACTTCTACTTGAGTTGGCAAGTTTTTCGGTATTTCTATCGAGACGTTTTTTTTGTCAGTGTCAGTATTTTGAAAAGTTAACTCTTTCTCTATAACAACACCGCTCATTGAATCGTCAAGACGCCCTAGAAACAAGTTTGCTGAGGTAATAAGTAACGTCTGATCGATTGCACTTGGGCCATGTACTAAACCATAACCTTGACTAAACGGATTCAGGCCAATATCTCTTGCTGAAGCTATCAATCTTGCTTTGACTTCTTCAGCATTCGCGTCAGGCCTTGCTTGCAAGATCAATGCAGCTAAACCCGCAACATGTGGACTTGCCATACTTGTACCAGACAACACTTTTGTGCCGCCACCGACTGCTAATGATTGGATTGAACCACCAGGTGCAACTACTTCCGGTTTTAACGTATCGCCCCCAACAGCTGGGCCCTTCGATGAAAATTCAGACAGACTTCCATCTGGGTCAACTGA
>MDTG01433048.1_pt1 | contig 13640 bp, 7 predicted proteins | sample 811421 | NCBI WGS metagenome assembly MDTG01 (sample SAMN05326645, study PRJNA326480) | marine metagenome | isolation source: seawater | place: Pacific Ocean: South East | collected 2011 | reverse complement strand
GGCGACGTGCTCTTGGCTGTCGAGACGGTGCACGAGGCAATCCAGAGCTAGACCTTGCGACGTGAACCTGCTCTCCTGACGCTGTCCCTGAGCGGGGATGGCGGAATTGGCAGACGCAGCGGCCTTAAAAGCCGCGGGCCGGTAACGGCTGTGCGGGTTCGACCCCCGCTCCCCGCACAACTTCTTCTCGGCTGCAGGCCGAGGCGCGCGGCTCCGCGGTTGGCTTGGACCCAAGCAGTCGCTCGGCCGGCCTCCGGTTGGGAGCCTTGGGCAGGCTCTCAGTGGGGGTGATAATGGAGGTCGCGGGCGGAATCGAACCGCCGTAGACGGATTTGCAATCCGTTGCCTAACCACTTGGCTACGCGACCTTCCGGCAGGAACGGTAGCGGCCGCGCAGCGGGGCGCAACGGTCAATCGTGAGCCGCAGCCAGATTGCCGTCCAGCGTGGTCGCCGAAGTCGCTATAGTCCTCCGCCCCGATATCGGGAAACCAGCCGAACTTTTGTGAAGACCAAGAAGAACATCCATTTCGAGTTCAGCCAAGACCTGGTGCGCGAGCCGCTGCTCTACCAGATCAACCGCTCGTTCGACGTCGTCGTCAATATCCGCGGCGCGTCTGTGACCGACGAGGGCGGTTTTATCGCGCTCGAGCTGGAAGGCACGGACGACGAGCTGCAGCGTGTGCTCGATTATCTCATCGGCCAGGGTGTCAAGCTGGGCGAAGGTCTCGGGGACGAGGCCGGTAACGAGGAGCGCTAGATGCGCCGCCCAGCGATGTTGGCTGCACTAGCGGTCACGACGCTGCTCGAGAGCGCCGGGCCGCCGCCGAACGACCTCGTCGCGCGCGGCTCACACGGGGTCGTGGTGACCCAGGACCCTCACGCCACCCAAGTCGGTGTCGACGTGCTGTCTGCGGGCGGCAACGCGGTCGACGCGGCCGTAGCAGTGGCGCTGACGCTGGCGGTGACGCACCCGCAGGCTGGAAACCTCGGCGGGGGCGGCTTCCTCGTTTACCGCAAACTTAGCGGCGAGGTCACGACCATCGACTTCCGGGAGCGCGCGCCAAAGTCTGCGACCACCGACATGTATCTCCGCGCCGACGGCTCGGTGGACGTCGACAAGGTCCAGCTCGGCGTCACCGCCGCTGGTGTTCCTGGCAGCCCGGCAGGCATGCTGCACGCGCTGCAGAAGTTCGGCACCAAGAACCTCGCTGAGGTGGCGGCGCCTGCGATCCGTTTCGCGCGCGAGGGTTTCGCGGTCGACCGACACCTCGCATCGTCCCTCAACGCAAAGCGACAGAAGCTCGGCAAGTTTCCTTCGACCCGCGCCATCTTCTTCAAGGACGGCGCGCCGTTGAAGCAGGGCGACGTACTGGTGCAGTCGGATCTCGCGGCGACGTTGACGCGCTTCGCCGAGCGTGGCGCTGCTGGCTTCTACCAAGGTGAGACCGCAGCGCGCATCGCAGCGCACATGCAGCGGGATGGCGGCTTCATCGTCGAGGATGACCTCAAAGCCTATGCGCCCGTCGAGCGTGCGCCGGTTCGAACGGTCTACCGCGGCCATGAGGTCATCAGCATGGGACCGCCGAGTTCGGGCGGCGTCGCGATGATCCAGATGCTGAACATGTTGTCGGCTTACGACGTCGCCGAGTTCGGGTTTGGCAGCAGCGACTACATCCACCTGCTGACGGAAGTAATGCGCCGGGCATACGCCGACCGCGGTCGCTGGCTCGGTGATCCAGATTTCTATGGAGTGCCAGTCGAGGGTTTGATCAGCGAGGCGTATGCGCGCGAGCGTGGCCGAACGGTCGACCTGGAGCGGGTGAGCGAGCTCGGCCCGGGCGTCCCGCCCGGCGCGCCAGAGAGCGACGATACCACCCACTTTTCGATCATCGACCGCGACGGGAACGCGGTGTCCTGCACGACTACGATCAACTCGACGTTCGGCTCTTGCTGCGTCGCGGACGGGTGCGGATTCTTCCTCAACAACGAGATGGACGACTTCTCGGCGAAGCCGGGCGTCCCGAACCAGTTCGGTCTGATCGGCGGCAAGGCCAACGCCATCGCGCCGGGTAAGCGGATGTTGTCTTCGATGACGCCGACGATCGTCTGCAAAGATGGCGAGCTTCGTTATGTCATCGGTGCGCCGGGCGGCGGTCGCATCATCACGGCGGTGATGCAAGTGCTGTTGAACTTGGTCGACCACGAGATGTCGCTCAAACGGGCTGTCGAGGCGCCGCGCGTGCATCACCAGTGGCTGCCCGATCACATCCAGTGGGAGGCGTTGGCGTTGCCTGCCGACGTGCGCAGGGCGCTGGCGGCAAAGGGACACCGATTCCGGGCTCAGCCGCGGGGCATCGCGTTGGTGTTCGCGGCCGAGCTGCAGCCGGACGGTACGCGCGTAGGAGTGGCAGACGGTCGCAGCGGCGGGGCTGCGGCGGCATATTAAGCGCTATGCATCCGGTCCGAATCGCTCCTTCGCTGTTGGCGTCGGACTTCAGCAACCTGCGTGCTGAGATTGAATCGATTGAGCGCGCCGGTTGCGACCTGCTGCATCTGGACGTCATGGACGGGCATTTCGTCCCGAACCTGACTTTTGGCCCGTTGGTCGTTGAGGCGATCAAGCGATGCGCCAGCAAGCCGCTGGACACGCACTTGATGATCGCGGATCCCTGGAAGTATGCGGACGCGTTCCTCGACGCTGGCTCAGATTGGCTGACGTTTCACGTTGAGGTAGCTGGTCGCGGGGACGCGCTCGAACTGCTCCGGCACATCCGCGCACGCGGCTGCAAGGCGGGGCTCTCGCTGCAGCCCGACACTCCCGTCGAGCGCTTGCAGCCGTTCCTCGCTGAGGTCGACCTGGTGCTAGTGATGTCGGTCGTCGCAGGCTTCGGCGGGCAGAAGTTCCGCGCAGGCGTCTTGCCCAAAGTGCAGGCGCTGCGCGACATGGGCTTCGCGGGCGAGATCTCGATGGACGGCGGCATCGGGCCCGAGACGATCGCCGAGAGCGCGGCCGCTGGAACGAACGTGTTCGTCGCCGGGACGGCGGTGTTCGGCGCGGAAGATCGCGCAGCGCGGATTGATCATTTGCGGCAAGTAGCTGAAAAGGCAAGCCTTGCACGCGATCGCGGCGGCAAAGGCGGCGGCCGCTGAATGCTGGTCCAGCGGCCGTTAGGCCGCTATCGTTGAGCGCCCCTTACCACCCCTGAATGGCAGCAAACGAAATGGCTTGGACCCGCTTCGGCAAGAAGAAGGACATGCCCGGCGGGCTCTGGATCAAGTGTGAGTCCTGCGGGACCATGCTGTTCCGCAAGGACTTCGAGCAGCGCCACCGCGTCTGTCAGACCTGCGACTACCACTTTACGCTGCCGGCGCGGGACCGCATCGCGCTGACCGCAGATGAGGGCTCCTTTGAAGAGATCTGGGAGCGGTTGGGCGCCGAGGACGTACTCGAGTTTAACGACCGCATGCCATACGGCGAAAAGCTGAAGGCGACGCGAGCGAAGACGGGGGAGTCCGACGCCATGGTCACGGGTCTCGCCACCGTCAAAGGGATCCCGTGCGCGTTAGGGGTGATGAACTTCCGATTCCTTGGGGGGTCGATGGGCATGGTCGTCGGCGAGAAGATCGCGCGGCTGTGCGAGCGCGCGCTGGCTGACGGTTTGCCCGTCATCTTGTTTGCCTGCTCCGGGGGCGCCCGTATGCACGAGGGCGCGGTCTCGCTGATGCAGATGGCCAAGACCTGTGGGGCGCTGCAAAAGCTGCACGCGGCCGGCGGCGTCTCCATCTCCGTCATGACGCACCCAACGACGGGCGGCGTGACGGCATCGTTCGCGTCTGTTTGTGACTTCCTGATCGCTGAGCCTGGCGCGCTGATCGGCTTTGCTGGTCCGCGTGTGATCGCGACGACCATTAAGAAAGAGCTGCCCAAGGGCTTCCAGCGGTCGGAGTTCTTGCTCGAGAAGGGGCAGATCGATTGCATCGTGGAACGTTCGCGCATGCGCGACGAGCTGGCGAGGTTGCTGGCATACGCGACCGGGCGCGACGCTGTGGCCGCCTACAAATCTGAAGATCACGCCGTCGCCGACGTGGGGCCTGCCGCCGACAGCAAGGACGGCAAGAAGGCTGTCAAAGGCAAGTCGAAGACCAAGTCGAAGGCCAAGACGAAGGTCAAGGCGAAGGCCAAGCCCAAGAAGGGCTGACGCGATGAAGCCGACGCGCCCTGCGCCGCGTGGCTGCGAAGCTGGCCGGTTCCGGGGCCGCTACAAAGTCGAGCCGCAAGACTTCGTCGTCGAAGAGGTTCCGGCCTACGAGCCCTCAGGCGATGGCGACCACGTCTGGCTGTGGATCGAAAAGCGCGGCGTCGCGACCCTGGAGATGCTGAGGGCCTTTGGCGCTGCTTTAGGGCGTCACGAGAAGTCATTTGGGATCGCGGGATTGAAGGATGCGCGGGCCGTCAGTCGGCAGTGGGTCAGCGTCGAGCTGGGCGACGAGCGGGCATGCAAGGAACTCGATGTCGCGGGCGTCCGGGTGCTCAAGGTGACTCGTCACGGGAACAAGCTCCGGCTCGGCCACGCGCGCGGTAATCGCTTCGAGATCGTGTTGCGCGGCTGCAGCGACGGTGCGCTTGAGGTCGCGCGCGCCAACCTCGCAGAGTTGGAGCGGCGCGGCGTGCCCAACTACTTCGGTGAGCAGCGCTTTGGCAAGCGCGGCGCGAACCTCGCCAAGGGCCTTGAGGCGCTGCGCGGCGGCGCGAAGGCGATGAGCCGGCGGATGCCTAGGCGGGTCTTCGGTTTGGTCCTCTCCGCTGTTCAGAGCGAACTCTTTAATCGCGTCGTGATCAGGCGACTCGATCGCCTCGGCGAGATACTGCCCGGGGATCTCGCGCAGTTGCACAAGAACGGCGCGGTCTTCACCGTCGAAGACCCGGCGCGCGAACAGCCGCGTGCGGACAGCTTAGAGCTGTCTGCCTCTGGCCCCATGCCGGGACCGGATATGCTGGTTCCCACGGGCGAGCCGCTCGCGATTGAACTGGCGGCGCTCGAGGAGCTCGGACTCAGCGGCGAGGAGTTCAACGATCTCCCGTTCGGTCTTGGTCGCGGCGAGCGGCGGCCGCTGCGGTGCCCGATTCGCAGCGTCGCTGCGCGCGCTCACCCAGACGGCGTTCACGTCGGCTTCACGCTCCCGAAGGGTTGCTACGCGACCTCTGTGCTGCGCGAACTCTTAGAAGACACGATCTGGTTCGCGCAGCGTTAGCAGCAGGCCGTCAGCCGTCTCTGGGGCTGAGCCGCCTGGCGAGACCAGACCGTCGTTCGGGCCAAGACTGTAAGCCGGCATCGACCACGCCCTGCTCGGCGCAGATGGTCGCGCGTTGACGAGCGCGCGTCACGCCGGTGTAGATCAGGGAGGCGTTGTTGAGCGGGCCGTCTTGTTCGGGCAGGGCGAGCAACACGTGGTCGAACTCGCTCCCCTGAGCCTTGTGGACGGTCATGGCCCAAGCCGTCTCGTGAGCGGGGAGTCGGCGCGGGTTGATCTCGCGGGTGAGCCCCTGCTGGTCGCGGATCCATATGACCGGGTCTTCTCCCTGGCGTCCGCAGACGCCGAGGTCGCCGTTCCAGATGCTGTTATCTTGATCGTTTGCGGTGACCAGGACCGGGCGGCCGACGTAGTAGGGGTCGTCCATGCGGTGGCCGCGCGCCGCCAGCGCGGCTTCGACGCGCCGGTTCCACTGTGAGACGCCGGTGGGGCCGAAACGCTGCGCGGTCAATATGCGCGCGTGTTGGATCTGCGCCAGCGCGCTCGCGGCATCGCCCTCGCTAGCTGCGCGCAGCAACCGCTCGCAGTGCGGCAGAAAATCGTCGAGCGCCGCTTCGCCGTCGCACGTTAGCCGCAGGTCGTCGTGGCCGTGCCGGAGCGCCGCGGCGGCGCGGTTGTGATCTCGTTCCACAAGCGCCAGCGCGAAGGCGCCGATGCCAGGCTGTTGTCCGAAGCGGTGGTTCTTGGTCAAGGATACGGTCGCGTCTGCAATCGGGGCGGCGTCAGGCTGCACAGGCACGGTCATCCCGCTCGCCTCGCGGACGGTGCTGGCCAACGCTGGTCCCATCCCGAGGTGTGGGCGGGCGGCGTGCGTCAGATCGCTTAGCACCCGCCCAGCAGCTACAGCCGCGAGCTGATCCTTGTCTCCGACGAGGACGAGCCGGGTCGCGGATGAGACGGCGTCGCACAGCGTCGCGAAAATAGCTGGGTCGGCCATGGAGACCTCGTCTACGACGACAAGGTCGTAATCGAGCGGGTATTCGCGGCCGCGGCGGAAGGTGTCGTCGAGCGGTAGGTATCCGAGCAGGCGGTGCAGGGTCTGTGGCTCTAGGTCGTCGAGGCGTCCCGCCAGCTCTGGGCGCTCGGCCGCGGCCGCAGACAGGGCTTCTCCGAGCCGCGCTGCCGCCTTTCCTGTCGGCGCGGCGATCGCTATGCGCAAGTCGGGCTGCTCGTGGAGCAGCGCCGACATCAGCTTGGCTACGGTCGTTGTCTTGCCTGTGCCCGGCCCGCCGCAGAGCACCGTCAACGCTCTGCTCGCGCCTGCGATGACAGCGGCCAGCTGCATGTCGGGGTCTGTCGTCGCAGGGTCAGGTGTCAGCGTGAGCGCCTCCAAGGTGGCGCGGAGCTCCGCGCCCGTACGAAGCGGTGGGCGCTCCAAGCGTTCCTGGATGAATTGGGCGATCCGGCTCTCGGCGCGGTAGTGCCGAAGCGTGTAGAGCCTGTGCCAGCTGTCTATGACGAGCGGCGTTGACGCCGCGTCGGCGTCGTCGGTCGCGACAACGCCGGTCGCGAGCAGCGCCGCGCGCGCCGCTTCAAGCGTAGGCCTGGGGGGCTCGCCGGCGCTTGGCGCCGTGGAGCACCAGAGCGCGAGGTCGACGCAGACGTCGCCCGCGACCCTCGCGTCTCCGAGCGCATGGCAGAGCCTGCGCAGCAGGTCCAGGTCGCCACCCGTCGCGAGGCGCGCGAGCAGGTCGGCGTGCAGCTCTGCGATCACGTTGCTGTCGGCCGCGGTGCTCACGCTTCACCTCGTATCCAGTTGTCCATCGCTTCGACGAGCGCGCGCGGCGGCCGATCGTAGAACATGCCGTTGTCGCTGTTCGGGCTGGCGCCGCGAAGGAACGCGTAGCAGATCCCGCCGAAGTGTCGGTCGTAGTCGTAGTCGGCGAGTCGCGCCGTGAGGTGCCGATGCCAGGCGACCACATACAGGTGATACTGCAGGATGTAGTGGTGCGCTTGCATCGACTCCGACAGAGCGTCTGCGCCGTAAGCATCAAGCCCTTCGCCGAGGTGGTTTGATTTCCAGTCGAGCAGCCAGTAGCGACCCTCGTGTTCGCTGACCATGTCTGCGAACCCGGTCAGGAAGCCGCTGAGATTGAGGGGGCGGAGCTTCTCGATGTGCGGCGCATACTGGCGCGCGACGTCGTCGCCGTGCGCTGCGAATAACGCGGCGAGCTCTCTCGTCTGCGGCTTGCTCATCGGAAGCAGGAACTTCCACTCGGCTAGCCGGTGGCCCGTGCAGAGTTGGCCGATCGTCGGACCGTGCTCGTTCGTGCGCGCCAGCGCGAGGTCATGCAGGTTTCTCTGCACGGCGTCGAAGGGGTGGATCGCGCCAGGGTGAACCCCGGGATCGTCGAGGTGGTGCTCTGCGAGTGTCTTTCGGATCAGGCGTTCTGTCTCGTCGCTGTCCAAGCGAGTGAAGTCGACGTGTTCGAGGATGTCGTGGAGGCAGGTGCCTGCGTTCGCCCCGCGGGCGAAGCCGAAGATCCCGCTGCCAGGTGCGGCGGTCGCGTCACGCCCCGCGTACGTTGTCTCGTCGGGCTCGCGCTGCGCGACGAGCGACGTGAAACTGTGGATTGTCTTGGGCTCTCTCCATGGGATCGCGCGGCGGCGCTCTGCTGGGACGGGGGGGCGCGTCGCAGCGGCAGCCCCGCTGTCCGAGCAGGGATCGCGGTCGTTCATAGGCTCGACCTTTATCGATGCGCGGCGATCCAGCTCGAGATACATCGACGCAGAGTTGGCCTTGTACGCGTCGCTCCAGCTTGTTTGCCAGCCAGGCTGTCTCTCTGTCACGTCCGGATCGAGCAGCCACGCGAGCGCGCTGTTTTGGTAGCCCTTCATCGGCCCCCAGTGCACGTAGCATCTTCGCTTGGCGCGAGTCAGGGCGACGTAGGTCAGCCGCACGTCTTCGGCGAGGCGGTCAGCCTCATACTGCAGCCAGCCCGCGTCAGACTTTGAGCAGGCGAAGCGGAAGTGTCGGGGCGCTGACGCGTCCGCGTGCGCGGCTGGCAGCGCGACGTTGCTCGTGCTGGCTTGTGCGCCTGACCACAAGAACGGACAGAATACGACCTCGTATTCGAGCCCTTTGCTGCCGTGCATGGTCTGCACTTGCACCGCGTCTTCGTCAGACTCTAGGCGGAGTTCGCGCCGCTCAGCTTTCGCGGGGTCCGGATTGGCGCGTTCACGACGGAGCCAGTCGAGCAGGCTCTCAGGTGAAAGCTGCTGCTCTTGCTCCGCGTCTTGCAGCATCTCGCAGACCTGCAGCAAGTTCGTCAGGCTGCGCTCGCCGCCCGGTTGATCGAGCAGCCGCGCGTAGGCGTCGAGATCGCGCAGCATCTGCTCGCGCATGGATCCGAAGCCGCGATGGCCCCACGTCCTCCGCCAGTTTTCTAGCTTCGCGAGGTGCTGCTCGGCAGCGGGGTCGTCTCGATCCAGCGCCGCGAGCGCAAGCGCGTCAAGGCCCCAGATCTTCGTGGCCATCGCTGCGCGTGCACCGAGTGGGTCCGTTGGCCTCAGCACCGCTTGTAGGATGCAGTCGAGCTCATGGATTTCGGCGGTCTTGAAGACGTCTCCAGACTTACCGATGACCGCGACGACGCCGACGTCACGTAAGGAAGATTGGATCAGCGTCGCCTCTTTGTTGGTGCGCGTGAGGACGGCGATGTGACGTGGTTGCAGCCGCTTGTCGTCGATTTCGACGCTGCCATCGACCAGGCGGGCGATCTCTGCAGCCACGTCTGCGGCGATGTGCGCGCGTTGCTCGCCGATTGGGCGCTGCGCTGGCAGACCTTTGTCATCCAGCTCGAGCGGCGGCGTACGGAAGCGCATGGCGGGTCCGCTGCAATCATCCGACAGCTGGTTTTCGCCCGGTTTTGCTGCTGCGTCGACGGCGTGCATGGTCACGCCGCGCGCGACGAACGCGTCTGGGCGAGCAAACAGTTCGTTGACGCCGGCGACTACTTGTCGCGAGCTGCGGTAGTTGGTCCCGAGCGTGCACCTGTCCACAGCGTCCGCTGCAGCGGCGAGGTAGGTGCGCAGGTCCGCGCCGCGGAAGCCGTAGATCGATTGCTTGGGGTCGCCGACGAGGAACAGCGGACGGTCTTCGAAAGCCGCCGCGAGGAGCTCATATTGCCTCCGGTCGGTGTCTTGGAATTCGTCGATGAGGGCGACCGTGTAGCGTGATCGAAGCGCTTGCAGGAGCCGGTCGCGGCTCGGGCCCGAGGTCGTCGCCTCGTGCGCTGTCTGCAACATGTCGTCAAAGGTCAGCACGGCGCCCTCGCGCTTCATCTCCGACAGTCGCCGATCCATACGCGTCAGCAGGTCGACGCGGAGGTGGTCCATCGTCGTCTCAAGCTGCAGCCGGACGTCGTCGCAGCGAGTGAAGAAGACGTGGTCGAGGCGGCTCCGCTGATCTTTCTTGACGAGTTTTCGGAGCGGGCTCGCAGCGAAAGTTTTGAAGCAGGTCAGCGCTCGTTCGGGGCGGCTTGCGACGTCGTCTAGATGCTCCCGCAAAAAGGTCCAGGCGTCGGGCTTGGGCTCCTTATTTTTGAGCCAGTCCAGGCTGGCGAGCAGCTCGATCACTTGGTCGTCACAGCTCGCCGCCGCGTTGAGGGCGACTCGGTTCAGCTCGGCCACGTTGTCGGCGACCTGCGGCTCGCGCGGCTCCACGGTCGCGCCAGGATAGAGCTTGAAGGCTCGGAACAGCCCCAATAGCCGCGCGGGCGCCATCTTGGTCTCGCGCAGCACGGCGGCCAGCATCGGCCCGTCGTGTTCCCGCAGCGTGCGCAGCGCGTCTTCGGCCGCGGTGCGCTGGAGTTCGCTGTCGTCTGCGGTGAACTCAAGCTCGAACGGTTGGTCGCTCTCGAACGCGGACTCCTCAAGGAGGCGCTTGCAGAAGCCGTGGATGGTCATGACCGACGCTCGGTCGAACTCGTCGAGGGCGCGGCGCAGCTTAGCGACGCCATCGTCGCCGTGTTTCGCCAAGCTCGCGAAGAAATCGTTTTTGACAGGTTCGCCTCGACACGCGCTCAACGCTGTGCGCAAGCCTTCTCTGAGTCGGTTTTTTAACTCCTCAGCCGCGGCCACGGTGAAGGTCACCACCAGCGCCTGTTCGACGTGCTCGATGACGTCCTCGAGCAGCATGCGTACGAGGACGCCCGTGATGGTGAAGGTCTTGCCGGTTCCGGCGCTAGCTTCGAGCAAGACCGTGCCTCTATTTAGGGGCGCGTCCGCCAGCGCGAACGGGGCAGGCGCAGTCATTTGGCCGCCTCCTCAAGGTGCTGCAGCAGCGGCGGCCAAATGCGAGACGCGAGCCGATAGAATTCCCCGTCTGGCCCACTCGCAAACGGATCTCTGTCGCGCATGCAGAGCGCGATGTTCGGGTCGCCTAGATCCGCATCGTAGCTGCGCCCCGCTTGTTGGATCTCGAAGGACTTGCGGGCGCTAGTGATCGCCTCAGCGGGGTCTTTGTTCTTGGAGGCCGCCTTCCCCGCTGCGAACGAGCTCTTTTCGAAGAACGCGAGCGGGCGCGTCATCCCTTCGCGGCAGCTCGTCACCAGGAAAGCCAGGTGCTCCCGGGCCTCGGCTGCGTCCAACCGTCGGAAGACGTGGGCTGCGTCCGTTGACAGCAGGCGGGTGCGCGTCGGCCAAGCCAGCTCGTCTGTTGGCGCTTCGTCGGCTTGGAGCGTCAGGACGAGGTGCTCGATCCACGCTGCGATCTGGTCCTTGGGCTTGAGCTTGCTGGCTCGCAGGCGGGTGCGCGCGTCTTCATGTAGCCCGTCTAGGCTGCCGATGATGCGCGACGATCCCGCTTTCACGTCGATCCGTCGGACCTCGCTGGTCGATAACCGGCGCGCCTCCTCCAAGAGCGTGGCTGCGAGCTCGTGCGCGGCATGGAACGAGAGGTCCCCGAGCGCGCCGACAGGCAGTACCCCGCGGGCGCGTGTCCAAGAGAGCGCCTCGTTGCGCGGCGCGTCGCCGCGTTGCGCGCGCTTGATCGCGTCGTCCTGGAGTTGAAACTGGCTCAGCCCGTCGAGCTCGAACGGCTCGCAGGCGGCTTCGGCGTCGTCTTCGCTTCGTAGTCGTATGCGCATCGCCCGCTTCAAGAACGCCCTGCTCGGGTTCTGCCAGAAGTCCACGAGGTCCGCGAGCGGGAGCGTGTGCTCTGATTCTTGCGGCGGCGCGAGGATCTCGGTGTCCGCGGGGCACCACGGCGCGGGCGCGCCCGCGCCTCCGCCGATCGCTGGCTTCTCGGCATAGGTGAACAGGCGCGGGTCGTCTGCGCGATATCGCGGGCTCCAGGGCTGCAGCGGGTGCTGGACGAGGACGTGCTGCGACGGTTCTCCGCCTGCCAACTCGCAGGTCCGGTCGACGTGTTCGAGCAGCTCCGAGATGACCACGGAGGCGGCGCGCTCGGAGTTGTCCTTGGCTGAGTGGCCAACGAAGGTGAAGTGCAGGCGGTCACGAGCAGCGAGCAGCAGGTCGAGGAAAAGCTGGCGGTCGTCTGCTCGTCGGCTGCGATCGCCTGTCTTCGGCCGCGCCGACATTAGGTTGAACGGCGTGGCGCCGTCACGTCGCGGGAACGAGTCGTCATCGAGGCCGCAGACGAACAGCGCGCGCACGGGGACGGCGCGCATCGGCAACATCGCGGCTACGGTGATGGCGCCGGTGAGGAACCCGCGGCCGCCGCGCCGGTCTGCGCTGGCGCTGCGCGATAATGCTTCGTCGAGCCATGACCGGAACACCTGCAACCGCACCGGCTCTTCATGGCGGGCAGCGTGCGCCTGCTTACGCAGGAGGCGAGCGGCCCGACGCAGGTGCTGGACGGCTTCTTCTTCGGCGTTTTCAGACGGCGAGAAGAGCGCCTCGAGCAGGTGGTCCAGTTGTGCCGCCCAGCCGCTGAGCCTGTGTTCGTCACGTAGCCGGCTCAGCTGTTCGAACAGCGTTTCCACGAACTTCGTCAAGCGAGCGAGGACTTCGCTGCGATTCTCGGTGGTGTCGCCGATCGGCGCGTAGCCGGCGACGAGGTCGTCGACGGGGCCGGTGAGCGTGCCGAGCAGCAGGCGGTCGAGGCCCTGTCGCCAGGAGTTCGCGTCGAACGCAGGGATCCCGAAGGTCGTCCGCTGGGCTCCGTCGGCGCCCCAGCGGACGCCCGCTGCGTCGAGGAGATGTCGCACCGACGCCATGTCGCCTGGATACAGGCGAAACTTCCGCTGCACGGCCGGCAGCTCGAGGAGCTGGAGGACCTCGGAAACCGTGAGCCGCGTCCTCGGCAGCCCGAGCACGTGCATAACCGCGCGGCAGAGCGGCAACTCGATTGCGGGGCCGCGGTCCGCGATCTCTACGGGGAGTTTGCCCTCGAGCGCTTCGAACACCGCGCTGGCGTGCGGCGCGTAGCGCTCGATGTCTGGGACGAGGATCATCACGTCGCTCGGGGTGAGCGACGGGTCGCCGTCGAGCGCTGCGCACACTTGGTCGCGGACAACCTCCATTTCGCGCTGTTCGCTGTGGCAGTCGTGAACTTGCAGGCTTTGGTCAGACGATCTCAGCCGAAACTTGGTCGCGCCGGGCGCGCCGCGGTCTTCTGCTGCCACCATGTCGCGCTGGATGCACTCCAGCAGGTTTGCGGCAGGCTCCGTGTCGTTCGCGAACGCGTCGAGCGGCTCCAGCTGAACGTGGACCTCGCTCGCGTCCGGTTCCTCAAGGTCGAGCAGCATCTGCTGAAACTCGCGGCTTTGTGCGCCAAAGCGCGCGAGCAGCCCGTGATCGCCGGCCCGCTTACCGCGCTCGCGCAGATCGCCGACGTAGTGCGCTGTGGGCTGCGGGACGAAGAGCGTGACGTCGATCGTGCGTCCCATGCGACGCAGGAGGTCGAGGAACGCCGGCGGGATCGTGGTGGTGCCGAAGACCTGAAGGCGCTGGGGCAGGCGTTCGCGGCACCAAGCTACGTCGTCGAGGCGCGACCGCAGCGCGGCGACGCGGTGCGAGGTCTCGGCGCAGCCGCGCGGGTCGTCATCCGCGGCGTGCGCTCGGGCGTCGGCCAACAGCGCGCGCCACAGCGCGCTTTGCCAAGGCGCGTGATCGGAGAGCGCTGCGTGCTCGACGCCGTCGGCGAAGTCCCTGAGGAGGTCGTCTCGATATAGCTGGTAATCGTCGAAGCACGCGCTCAAGCGCCGGCAGAGCTGCAGCCGCTTACGGCCGTCATCGTCGTCTTCGACGTATTCTGATGCGGCGCCGAAGGGCGCTGCGGCCGCGTCGCGCTGGTCCAGCAAGCGCCACAGCCGCCAGGTCAACACCTCGCGCTGGAACGGATCTCGCTCGAGTTCTTGGG
>MDTG01025360.1_pt1 | contig 13644 bp, 14 predicted proteins | sample 811421 | NCBI WGS metagenome assembly MDTG01 (sample SAMN05326645, study PRJNA326480) | marine metagenome | isolation source: seawater | place: Pacific Ocean: South East | collected 2011 | reverse complement strand
ATTTCCGCTACTTGATGGGTTACTCGCACCTTCATTAGAGGTCGGCACGGTTTGCATATCGTTCATGCTGTACGATGCTCCGCCCCCTTGTTGCTTAAACTGACTAAAGCGACGGTCGATCTCTTGATAGATTTCCCGTTGACGCTCAAGCAGTTGCTCAAGGCGATACTCATGCTCTTCGGTAATCCCCCGTAGCTCTGCAACGTCTTGTTGCAAAGAAGAAAGGGTGTTGAGCATTTCGAGCTGAGCGCCTTGGCGTGCATCAAGCATGCGCTCGATGGTGGCTAGACGTTGCTCAAGTGAACTGGCTGATTGATTTAGGCTGGACACTGGTGCCTGCGCCATAGCGGCAGCAGGCATCAGTAGACAGATAGCCAATAATGATTTTTTCATGAACTATCCGTTTTATTTAGTTAAACGTCGAAGTGGCTATTAGTACACCAATACCGCGCGACGGTTTTTCGCGTACGCACGTTCGTTCGAAGCGTTCACTAATGGCTTCTCTTCGCCATAAGAAACGGTTGAGATTTGTGAATCTTGTACACCTAAGTTAACTAGGTAATCTTCAACCGCTTTAGCACGACGCTCGCCCAATGCGATGTTGTACTCTGGCGTACCACGTTCGTCAGCATGACCTTCGATAACGATGGTAACGTTAGGGTTTTTAACTAAGTAATCAGCGTGTGCGGCTAGCAACTCTGCATACTCAGATTGAACTGAAGAACGGTCAAATGCAAAGTAGATGATGTGCTCTTTGCGCAGCGCTTCCATCTGTTCTTCGCGAACTTCTTCAGGGGTCTTAGCACGGTCAGCTGAACCGACTTGTACACCTGACTGATCGCCAGACTCAGACGTTTGGTTCGTTTCTTGACCTGCACCCATACCTGAATCAGTGCTTGAGTTAGAGCTACACGCGGCTAAAGTTGCCATTGGAACGGCAATCGCCAGAGCTTTTAATAATTTGTTGAGCTGCATCCTAATGATCCTTATCGTTATCCAGTTGATCAAACCGTTCGGTTTACTAAATTAATTTTGATTAAAACTCGCGCAATTCTGCACAAGCTTACACTACTTTTATAGCACTTTTACAAGCACTTACATAAATGGCGACCACGATGGTGACTTCACTTCGCCGCTACTAGCCGGTAAACGCGCCTTAAAACGACCGTCTGTCGACACTAACGCTAACACTTGTTTATTGTTATGCGTAGTGCTGTAGATCACCATACTGCCATTAGGTGCCACACTTGGTGATTCGTCCAACGCCGTGCGAGTCAGTACTTGCATCGTACCCCGCGGGAATTCCTGCCGCGCGATGTGATAGTTACCGTTAGTGCGGTTAACTAAAATCATCGATTCGCCCGAAGGCATGACCGTGCCACCTAAGTTTTGCTCGCCTTCAAAAGTTAAGCGACGCACCTCACCTGAAGATAAATTTACGCTATATAATTGCGGTCTTCCACCTCTTTCTGAAGTGAAGACGATCGATTTACCATCAGGCGTCCAACTTGGCTCAGTATCAATCGTACGATTCCGCGTTAAGCGTTGCAAGTTTTTAGTCTTAAGATCCATAACATACAACTCAGGATTGCCATCTTTTGACAATACCATCGCCATTTTCTCGCCGTTTGGAGAGAACACTGGGCTACCGTTAATGCCAGGGAACGAGGTCACCTTCTCACGTCGAGTGGTGTAAATATCTTGTACGAAAATTTCTGGTCTTTTGTTCTCAAAGCTCACATACGCCAATTTATTACCATCGGGCGACCATGAAGGAGACATCAAAGGTTCTGGGCTACGCAGCAAGACCTTTTCATTTGCACCGTCATAATCCGCGACCAACAATTTGTAGGGATACTGGTCATCTTGATTAACGGTTACATAAGCAATGCGAGTCATGAAGGCACCCGGCTCGCCGGTCAATGCCTCGTATACGACATCAGAAATACGATGCGAATATTGACGGAACTGGTTGCCATCGATGACTGAGCTACGCGCATCTAAAATATGATCGTTGCTTTGCACCAACTGTCCATTTTTTAGCATTTGTGCGTTGCCGCCGGTAATTTGCCCGCGTAACACATCCACTAACTGGAACTTAACCATGTAACGGTCAACGGAGTATGGTTCTACGGTGCCCATCAGCACCGCTTCGACACCCATCTTCGCCCATGCCGAATAGTCCAACTCTTCATCATTCACCGGATACTGAGGCATCGCTGACTGTGGGATCGGGTTAAACTTACCGCTACGGGTTAAATCCGCTGCGATAACATCTGTAAGGTTACCCGGCGCTTCACCGTCACCTAACCATTTAAATGGCACGACCGCAATCGGACGCGCACTGTCGATACCTTCGGTGATGACAATTTCTAACACCCCGGCTCGAGCGGTCGACGTGACTGCCATAACTAAGATACATAAATTCAAAAACAGCTTTTTCATGGTTCACCTTACGTTTATAACTGCGGTTTAACCGTTAGTTTAATGGTACTCATCTGTTGGTAGACTTCGGGATCTTCTGACACCGGTAGCGTGGTCGCTTTTAATACCGCATTCTCGGCCGAGCGACATACCGCTGGATCACCCGCCCCCGTGGTCACCGACTTAACGAATCCACTCGGCGCCAAGCTAATCGTCAGCTCACAGGATTTCCCAGACATCGAATCATCTACGTTCCAGTTGCGCTGAATAGTCTGTTGGATCAGCGCTTGGTATTTTTCAAGTTCGCTCAACACCTGGCGGCGACGTGCGGCCGAGCGGCGTTGACGCTCTTCTTCCATTTCTTTTTGCAACTGAGCTTCACGTTCTGCCGCTAACCGACGCTGACGCTCTTCTTCTTCGCGACGTTTGCGTTCGGCCTCACGCTGTTTGCGTTCTTCCTCGGCTTTACGTGCCGCTTCTTCGGCCTCTCGTTCGGCTTGCGCGCGACGCTCTGCGGCTTGTTTTGCCGCTTGCTCTTCTTTGCGGCGTTGCTCAGCCAGTTGTTCAGCTTCTTTTTTGGCTTGTTGAGCACGCTTGCGTGCCTCGGCCGCTTGCTGTTCTTCTTGCTTTTGCTGCTCAGCAATCTGCTCTAGGCGCTGCTGCTCACGCTCACGTGCTTTACGTGCTTCTGCCGCTTTACGCCCAAGCTCTTGAATACGCTGCTGTTCAGCACGACGTTCAGCCGCCTTCTGGTCTTTAATGCGTTGTACTTGGCGCTCAACCGCAGCTTTATCCACCGACACCGCGTTGACGATTTCTTCCGGCTGCGGATCCATCTCACTTTGGTCTAAATTCACTTGCATGGGCGTAGGCTCAGGTGAAGTGAATTCGAAGCTCACCAACAACACTGCCGCTATCGCCGCGTGAATGCCTATCGAGTAGACTAAAGGTAACTTAAAACTCTCTGCTGACTTTGCCACAACTAATTATCCGCCGAATCTGTCATAAGCCCAACTGACGGTACGCCTGCGCGCTGCAGTAACACCATCAATTGCACAATTTGATTGTACGAAACCGCCCCATCACCATTCACCATCACCGGTGTTTCTGGCTCAACCTGCAAATGTGCCGCCACTAAGGTCGCCACTTCATCGGCACTAATCGGCACATCAGGATCGGTTCCCTGATTCAGGTAGTAATTACCCTCGGCATCAACCGAGGCGACCAACGGTGGGTTGGTATCTTTAGCCAACGGCTCTGCCGTGGCTTTCGGTAGCTCGACCTTAACCCCTTGCGTGATCAGTGGTGCGGTAACCATAAAGATAATAAGCAACACCAACATAACGTCGATGTACGGCACCACGTTAATTTCTGCGACCGGTTTACGGCGCTTACGTGGCATCACCATCATAGCGCGTCACCTTTTACATTTTTGCTGTTAGACAACGTTTGGCGTTGTAAAATTGCAACGAACTCATCAATAAAGTTCATGTACTGGTTATCAACTTTCTCGACACGGTTGGTAAAACGGTTGTAAGCAATAACTGCTGGGATGGCAGCAAACAGACCCATCGCTGTTGCAATCAATGCTTCTGCGATACCCGGCGCGACCATGGCGAGCGTCGCCTGTTTAACGGCACCCAGTGCGATAAAGGCATTCATGATACCCCATACAGTACCAAACAAGCCGATGTACGGGCTGATAGACCCGATGGTTGCGAGAATACCGAGATTAGAATCGAGTTTTTCCAGTTCGCGGGCGTGCGCGACACGCATGGCGCGGAAGGCGCCTTCAACGCGCGTTTGAGGGTCAGCGTTTTCGTGGTTACTGAGCCGTGCGAACTCTTTGAAACCCGCGTGGAACAGTAACTCCATACCGCGGCTGTTTTTCGCACGGGCTGAAATTTCTTGATATAAGCGAGCGAGGTCGACGCCAGACCAAAACCGATCTTCAAATTTGAGCGCATCGCTGTGGGCTTGTCCAATGACCTTTTTACGTTGGAATATGAGTACCCAGCCCCACACGGACATTGCCAATAGCATGAGCATCACCAATTTAACCAGTAAACTGGCCTGCAAAAACAAATCAATAAAGGACAATTCTGCTTCCACGCTAACTAACCTCTGCTTTTATCGCTTGTAAGATACTATCGGGTATTGCGACCGCTTTCATCGCATCTTTGTCGACACATGCGGCTTTCACCCGTGCCTGACAATGTAAGGTGCCATCGGCGCCCACCACTTGCTGTGTAAACACTAAGGATGCTTTCTTGACCTGTTCGACCACGACGGTCACGGTCAGTTCAGCATTAAACCTTGCTGCGGCTTGCAAGTCGAGATCGACATGACGCACCACGAAGGCTCTATTGTGATCTAACCAGCTATCCTGTTCAATCCCTAAAGACCTTAACCATTCTGTCCTAGCCCGCTCAATAAACTTGAGATAATTCGCATAATAAACGATACCACCTGCATCGGTATCCTCGTAATAGACCCGTATGGGCCAGCTAAAGACCGTCTCTTGCATAAAAATTCCTTGAGAAATGACCCTTTCGCCCCAATACTTTGTAAAAGATTGAAAAAGTCACACTGATTAAATTATCAACAGACTTTTATTTATGACAAATTTGAAACAATCAAATTTCAACACACTGTTTTGTATACAATTTTTTGTTTTGTTGCTTTTTTGTTGCGCTATTTTCGAACAATATACAATTTCTTCATATTAGTTTTTCTAATCTGAAGATGTAATTTTTCTAGCTTGATGACGCCTCATTCGGGCGTATAATAGCTCCTAAATCGAGATGAGGAGATTGGTTGTCACTTCTTCTTAGATTGTTACTTACTTTTTTTGATTACTTAAAGTAGGTTCCCTGGATTTTTAACTTCCTTCTTGTTGTTCTGTTTGCCCGTTCCATTTGGTTCGGGCTTTTTTTTACTCAATTTTTACCCTTTCAATGCCTTTTTTACTCTTCTGCGTTGGGATTTAACCCAAAGTGGCGATAAGCGCGTGGCGTTGCAATACGACCACGGGGCGTGCGTTGTAAAAAGCCTTGTTGAATCAAATAAGGCTCGAGCACATCCTCGATGGTGTCCTTTTCTTCTCCGATAGCTGCGGCTAGGTTGTCTAAACCCACAGGACCGCCTAAAAACTTCTCCATAATCGCGAGCAGTAGCTTTCTATCCATGTAATCAAAGCCGGCTTGGTCGACATCCACCATAGTCAGTGCGGCACTGGCAATATCTTGATTCACTTTACCATCGGCTTTTACTTCGGCGTAGTCGCGTACTCGGCGTAACAATCGGTTAGCAATCCGTGGCGTACCCCGCGAACGACGCGCGATTTCTTGTGCCCCACCGACGTCCATATTCACGTTCATATAATGCGCCGAGCGCTTTATGATCTCGGTCAATTCTTCGACTTGGTAAAACTCCAAGCGCTGCACAATGCCAAAGCGGTCGCGCAGTGGCGATGTCAGTGCGCCTGCCCGCGTCGTCGCGCCAATCAGCGTAAACGGCGGTAAGTCGAGTTTTATAGAACGCGCGGCGGGTCCCTCACCTATCATAATATCGAGTTGGTAGTCTTCCATCGCGGGATAGAGGATTTCTTCAACCACGGGACTCAATCGATGTATTTCATCGATAAACAGCACATCATGGGCATCGAGATTCGTCAGCAATGCCGCGAGATCACCGGCCTTTTCGAGCACCGGTCCCGAAGTGGTTTTGATGTTCACATCCAGCTCGTTCGCAACAATATTGGCTAAGGTCGTTTTACCCAAACCAGGCGGTCCAAAAATCAATAAGTGGTCGAGCGCTTCCTCACGCTTGCGCGCCGCCTCAATAAAGATTTCCATCTGTTCGACGACGTGCTTCTGACCGGTATAGTCGGCGAGCTTTTTAGGACGAATGGCACGGTCAATGGCTTCATCATCGCCTTGTACATCGGCTTCGATAATGCGGTGACTGGGGATGTGATCTGCTTCAATCATAACCTATTCCAAAGGCTGTTCGGCCTATTAAGACAATTGTTTTAGCGCACTGCGAATAAGCGTTTCGCTACTTTCGCCTTGCTGATATACCGCTTTTAATGCTTTTTCGGCTTGTACCGGTTTATAACCGAGCGCCAATAATGCACTTAACGCATCGTTGCGCGCATCGGCTGGGTGCACCAACGCATCACCGCTGACATTATCAAGCGGCGCAGCATCGGTCGCTGGCGTGCTCGAGCCTTGCCAATCTTTCAGGCGATCGCGCATTTCAATGACCAGGCGCTCGGCGGTTTTCTTACCCACGCCAGGTAGTTTGACCAAGCGGCTGACATCATTTTGGTTCACCGCCCAGACAAACTCATCGGCACTCATGCCTGATAATATGGCGAGCGCCAGCTTAGGTCCCACACCCTGAGTTTTAATCAATAGTCTAAACAAACTGCGCTCAGCGAGCGAGTTAAAGCCATATAATAATTGCGCATCCTCGCGTACGACAAAATGAGTCACTAAGGTGACGGGCTCTCCAGTGGCAGGCAGCTGATAAAAGCAGGTCATCGGCAATTGAATTTCATAGCCGACCCCTTGCACATCGACTAACACTTCGGGGGGTTGCTTGCTGACTAATGTGCCATGAATTTGTCCGATCACAGGATGTCCTCTTGATTATTCTAATGAATGCCCGTACTAGCGGCGTAAACGCCCGCGCACGATTTTACGTGCTGCACCCGACATTTTAATTAAACTTTGCGCGCTGTGCGCATGGCAAAGGGCGACCGCTAATGCATCCGCGGCGTCCGCTTGAGGTGATTTACTCAAATTGAGTAATGCCATAACCATGTGCTGTACTTGTGTTTTATCGGCGCCGCCGTTACCTACGACGGCCTGCTTTATTTGCCGAGCGCTATACTCAGCCACCGGTAAATCGGCACATGCCGCGGCCACGATAGCAGCCCCGCGCGCTTGCCCTAACTTTAACGCAGAATCTGGGTTGCGTGCCATGAATACTTGCTCAATCGCGAATTCATCAGGTTGGTATTGTGTGATGAGCTCGACCACGCTGTTATGAATGCGTTTGAGTTTCTCGGCGAGACTCAGCGGCTGAGCAGTCGTGCCTGTGGCACGGATGCAGCCGCTGGCTATATACGATAAATGGCGCCCTTGTTGCTGAATTACACCAAAGCCCGTTAAGCGTGAGCCTGGATCGATACCGAGGATCACGCTCATCGGTAGTTACTCATCCAGCTTTGCCAATACGTCGTCCGAAATATCCGCATTGTGGTAGGCGTTTTGCACATCATCTAAATCCTCAAGTGCGTCGAGTAGTTTGAGGAAGGTGCGCGCGCCGTCTTCATCTAAGTCGACTTTAGTGTCCGGCACCATAGTCACTTCGGCGTTGGTTGCTTCAGCACCGGTGGCATCTAACGCGTCTTTAACGGCGCCAAACACCTCTGGGCTAGTGAACACATCAATGTGACCGTCACCGTGATTCAACACATCATCAGCACCCGCTTCAATCGCTGGTTCGAGAATGATTTCTTCACTGGTTTCGCTACCATAACTGATGACGCCGCGTTTATTAAACAAGTACGCCACCGAGCCGTCGGTGCCTAAGTTGCCGTTGAACTTATTAAAGGCGTGGCGCACTTCAGATACCGTGCGATTACGGTTATCGGTCATGCACTCGAGTAAGATGGCGACACCACTGGGGCCGTAGCCTTCGTAGGTCAACTCTTCAACGTTTTCACCTTCAAGTTCGCCAGAGCCACGCTTGACTGCGGTATCGATGGTATCGCGCTTCATGTTATTAGAAAGCGCTTTATCAATCGCCGCCCGTAAGCGCGGATTCGTCTCGGGATCACCGCCGCCCTGACGCGCCGACACGGTGATTTCTCGAATCAATTTGGTAAAGATTTTGCCGCGCTTTGCATCTTGCGCGGCTTTACGATGTTTTATGTTGGCCCATTTGGAATGACCTGCCATGTCTCACTCCATTTGTTGCTATTCGTCTTTGTCTTCCACCGTACTCTTAACGCCCAGCTCTTGCAATGCATCGGGGTTCGCCAACCCGGGTGCATCGGTCAACACGCACGCAGCGGTGGTGGTTTTCGGGAACGCGATGACGTCACGGATTGAGCTTGCACCGACCATCAACATGACCAAGCGGTCCAAACCAAAGGCTAAACCGGCGTGTGGTGGCGTACCGTATTTTAACGCTTCGAGTAAGAAACCGAATTTTTCTTTGGCTTCTTCTGCACCAATGCCGAGTACTTCGAACGCAGCTTGTTGCATGGCGTTATCGTGAATACGAACTGAACCACCACCCACTTCAACGCCATTAAGTACCATATCGTACGCGTTTGAAAGCGCCTGTGCTGGATTCGCTTTAAGCTCGTCTGGGGTGACGTTAACCGGCGCGGTAAACGGATGGTGCATCGCGGCTAAACGGCCTTCGTCGTCTTCTTCGAACATTGGGAAATCAACCACCCACAACGGACGCCATTCGTCGCTCACCAGCTCAAAGGTTTCACCTAACTTAAGGCGTAACGCGCCCATCGCTTCGGCAACCACGTTGGCTTTGTCTGAACCAAAGAACAGGATATCGCCGGTCTCTGCCTCAGTGCGCTCAAGAATCGCGTTAAGCGCTTCATCTGGCAAGAATTTAAGGATCGGTGACTGCAAGCCCTCACGGCCTTGGCTTAAGTCGTTCACTTTAATCCACGCCAAGCCTTTAGCGCCGTAAATACCGACAAATTGCGTGTATTCGTCGATCATCTTACGCGATACGTTGTCTGCCTGACCCGGCAAGCGAATCACGGCAACACGCCCTTTTTCATCGTTTGCAGGACCCGAGAATACTTTAAACTCGACGTCTTTTAACAAGTCAGCGACATCGACGAGTTCCAATGGGTTACGTAAATCGGGTTTGTCTGAACCAAAACGACGCATGGCTTCATGCCAGGTCATGGTCGGGAACTTGCCTAAATCGATATCAAGCAACTGTTGGAACAATTGACGTGTCATGGTTTCGGTGACTTCCATCACCTGCTCTGCACTCATAAACGAGGTTTCGATATCAATCTGAGTGAATTCAGGCTGACGGTCAGCACGCAAGTCTTCATCACGGAAACACTTCACGATTTGATAGTAGCGGTCAAAGCCCGACATCATCAGCAATTGTTTAAATAACTGTGGGCTCTGCGGTAATGCAAAGAAACGCCCTTTGTGCGTACGGCTCGGTACCAAATAGTCACGCGCGCCTTCAGGCGTAGCACGGGTCAACATCGGTGTTTCAATATCTAAGAAACCGTTGTCGTCGAGAAAACGGCGCACGGCACTTGCCACCTTGGCACGGAACTGAAGGTTTTCGTTCATTTGCGGACGGCGCAAATCAAGGTAGCGATAACGTAAACGTGCTTCTTCACTCACTTGCGAGTTAAAGTCGATAGGTAGCGGTTCGGAGCGGCTCAAGATAGTCAGATCTTTGGCTAAGATCTCAACTTCGCCGGTTTTCATGTTGGCGTTGACTTGGCTGTCTGGACGACGGTTTACTTTACCACGGATTTGTACGCAGAACTCTTGGCGCAGACGGTTTGCCTGCTCAAACAAGGCGTTTTCGTCGGGGTCAAAAACCACTTGAACCAAGCCTTCGCGGTCACGCAGATCGATAAAGATCAAACCACCTAAATCGCGACGTTTGTTGACCCAACCACATAAAGTCACTTCTTGTTCGGCTAGTTCGGCAGTTACCTGCCCACAGTAATGCGTTCGCATGCGCCTTTCACACCTTTTATTCTGCTGAATGATTTAAAGCGCATATTATAGCGAAATGGGCGCTAATGTCATCCGAGTTAAGGTGCGGCTAACCTGACATCGTTCTTGCCCGCATCTTTTGCCGCGTACATGGCTTTATCGGCGGCACGCAATAAAGCGTTTTCATCGCTACCGTGCTGAGGAAATAAGCTCACACCGATACTGGTACTGACTTCGAGCATGTGCGTTCCAATCTGATACGGCCGCGCAATATGTACCACCAATTTACGCGCCACCGCGAGGGCAGCGCTGGTAGTCGGTGTGGTGGGTAAAAGTATGACGAATTCGTCCCCGCCGTAACGACACACGGTATCGGAGCGTCTTAACAGACTTTGCATGCGTTGTGAGGCGTGGATAAGTAACTCGTCACCCACCTCGTGACCAAATTGGTCGTTGATTTGCTTAAAGCCATCGAGATCGAGAAACATGACAGCGAACGCTTTATTTGAGCGCTCTGCTTGCAAAATTGCTTGATCTAAACGGTCAGATAACAATTTACGGTTAGGTAATCCGGTCAGTTCGTCATGCGTTGCCACGTAACGAATGCGTTTCTCGGCATCTTTGCGAAGCTTGACCTCTCGACGTAGACGGCTGTTTCTAAAAGCAATCAATAAAAACACTAAGATAACACCTGAGCCGACTTTCAATGCGATTTGAATCAGTTCTTCATCGCTCCAACCGGTTTGCAACTCGTAGCCGTACCACTTGTTGCGTAACTGGTTTTGTTGGCTCTGAGTGATGTTGTCGATGCCCTTGTTGAGGGTCACGACTAATGGCTGCCAATCACTGCGTACACCAAAGAATAAATCTTGCCCTGGTGCATCATCGAGCACCTCGAGTTGGGCATTTGCGATAGGTCGGTTTTGTAGCTCATAAACTAATATGGGCAGGCTATCGACATAGACATTAATTTGATTTTCTTTAAGCGCATTAATGGCGTTATCGATTACCGGGTATTCAATAACCTCGGTGCCGCGTTGGTTGCGCAGTAACGACACGACACTGTAGTCCTCAATAATGCCTAACCGTTGACCGCGAAGATTACCGACGCTGACACTGCCGCGCGAATCGAGCGCTTCTTTATTCAGGTACAGTACTGACCACGGCATCGACCAATAGCGCTGAGTAAAGCTGGCATAGCGCGAGCGATCTTCTGAATATGACATACTCGGCAAAATATCGATGGTGCGCTCTTGTAAGGCAACCAAGCATTGGCTCCAAGCGCCACAGGAGGTCCATTCAAGAGTGACAGGTAAGTGCTGTGAAATGAGGCGTAGCATATCAGCGTCAAAGCCAACACCGTCGCCATTTTCAATACCAATCAGCGGCATGAGGTTATTCGGTACACCCACACGAATCGTGTCATGCTCGGCTAACCATTCATCAGTATCGAGTAATGCCCCAGAAACGGCGCACATCCAACATAGTGCGATACATCCGGCTAGGTGTTTTATTGTTCTCATTTTAACCTTGCTTCCTTGCATTAGGGCGAAAACCTAGAATTAGTATTAATATCCGATTGGGATTCATCTTTATAGTTCAGCTTTTATTACCGTTTAATCTGTGCCTGAAGGCGAATTAACGTTAAACTACACTTATATTTTGGACCGCTTACACAGTTATTTCCTATGAGTCAGCAGGATACAATTTACTCTAAAGCTTTACCCAGCGTCGGCGACTTCCGATTTGATGAGCATGTTGTCGAAGTCTTTCCTGACATGATTAATCGTTCAGTGCCCGGCTACGCTACGATTATACAGACGTTACCACAACTAGCTGAACGTTATAGTCAAAATGATACAAATGTGTATGACTTGGGTTGCTCGCTCGGTGCAGCCACGTTGGCGTTACGCAAAGGTTGTGAGAAACATCACGGTAATCACATTATTGCCGTTGATAATTCGCAACCGATGATTGATCGTGCGCGTCTGCATTTACAAGGCTTTAAAAGCGATATCCCCGTTACTTTTAATTGCCAAGACGTGCAACTAACGCCGATCGAAAACGCTTCAATCGTGGTGTTAAATTTTACACTGCAATTTGTACCAAAAGAAGACAGAGATGCGATCATTGAGAAAATTTATTCAGGATTAAACCCTGGTGGCGTATTGTTAATCGCGGAAAAAGTAGCACACCCCGATCGACATGTTCACGAAACTCTCGTTGATCTTCATCATGACTTCAAGCGCGCTAACGGCTACAGCGAGCTAGAAATCAGTCAAAAGCGCGCGGCTATCGAGAACGTCATGAAGATTGATACCCTAGATACGCACTTTGCTCGTTTTAAGCACGCCGGTTTTGCCCATGCGGGGGTCTGGTTACAGTGTTTTAACTTTGCGGCGATGCTCGCGGTTAAAGGAGAATGATTCATGGAGATGTTTGCCAAGGACCTCAGTGCGCTTGCCGACAGCCCTCACCGTCAATGGTTAACCACCTTACCTCAGCAACTGAATGCGTTTCTACAGTCGCCTCATGGTGAGTTTAGAAAGTGGCAGCGCGTACTTAAACAGCTCCCACAACTGGCGACCGACCATGTCGTCTTAGGTGACACCATACAGGTTGGCTTGCCCGAACAAGCCAGTGATTCAGACAGAGCCCGAATGAACGGCTTATTAAAGCAGCTCCAACCATGGCGGAAAGGACCTTTCGATTTATTTGGACTATCGATTGACACCGAATGGCGCTCAGATTGGAAATGGCAGCGCGTCCAACCTCACCTAAATAATTTGAACGCTCAACAAGTTTTAGACGTGGGTTGTGGTAGCGGCTATCACCTATGGCGAATGTTAGAGGCAGGCGCAGCCAACGTTTGGGGGATTGACCCAGGGGAGTTATTTATGACTCAATTTCAAGCAGTTAAGCAAATGATGCCAAGCCAAATTGCCGACCGTGCACACTTCTTTCCCGTCGGAATTGAGCATATGCCCTCACTTCAAAGTTTTGATACGGTTTTTAGCATGGGAGTGTTGTATCATCGCCGTTCACCACTTGAGTTTTTACAACAACTTAAAAATTTATTAAAACCAGGTGGTCAGTTGATCTTGGAGACCATCGTAGTCGAAGGTGATGAACATACGGTAATGATGCCGGGCGAACGCTATGCTCAAATGCGTAATGTTTGGTTTTTACCCAGCGCCAAAGCCCTCTGTGTTTGGCTAGAACGATTAGGTTTTAAACAAACTGAAATTGTTGACCATAACCCCACCTCACTTGACGAACAGCGATCAACTGAATGGATGACCGGTGAATCTCTAAAAGATTTTCTTGATCCAAATGACCCAAAAAAGACTATTGAGGGATACCAAGCACCCATCCGTGCAATCGTTAAAGCGACAATTTAATCGTCAGACAAGAGGTTAGACACTAATCCTATGCCACACTACAGAGCTAAGTCCACTTTGGAACAATGGCGCATTTT
>MDTG01421589.1_pt1 | contig 13645 bp, 11 predicted proteins | sample 811421 | NCBI WGS metagenome assembly MDTG01 (sample SAMN05326645, study PRJNA326480) | marine metagenome | isolation source: seawater | place: Pacific Ocean: South East | collected 2011 | reverse complement strand
TTCGTGGAGCGGGTGAACGGATTCGAACCGTCGACATTCACCTTGGCAAGGTGACGCTCTACCACTGAGCTACACCCGCATCCGTGGAGCGCCTAGATACACCTACGTCGCTCCCCCGCAAGCCCTTTCGACCGTTTTTCGACCGCGGCGCAGGGTCCCAGGGGATTTTTTTCCGCGATTCTGCGTGCAAGGGGAGCTATCCCAGCGTAGCCCATCGGCCGAAGCGCAAATGAATAAGCTCGAGGAAATTGTTGCTCATAAAAGGCTCGAGGTTGAACCTCTCCTGCCCTTGGCCGCCAAGCTTAAGGCACAGGCTCTGCAACGTAATGAGTTCCGGGGTTTCCGGACCGCCCTTGACCGTGGCCCGGACCAGCTCGGAGTCATCGCAGAGGTTAAGAAGGCCTCTCCATCCGCGGGTGTGATTGATCCCGACTTTGATCCGCTCCGACAGGCAAGGATGTATACCGAGGGTGGCGCATCCTGCATGTCGATTCTAACCGACCGAAACTATTTCCAAGGATCACTGACCTACCTCTCTGGAATTGCGGAGGATTCTCCCATTCCCCTGCTCCGCAAGGACTTCATGATACACGAAGTCCAGATCTACGAAGCCATTCTCGCGGGGGCTGATGCCATACTGCTCATCGTGGCCTGTCTTGGCAGGGAGGACCTCCACCGGCTGTATCACGTTGCGCGTGATCTGCAGCTCGATGTCCTGGTGGAGGTTCACGACCTGGCTGAGATGGAGCGTGCGGTGGACCTTGGTGCAGACCTGATCGGGATTAACAACCGTAACTTGAAATCCTTTGAGACGGACCTGGCGACTACTGAGATTTTAGCCGAGGAAGCCCCGGAAGCCGTAACCCTTGTTTCAGAATCCGGAATCAAGACAGTCGAGGACGCCCAGAGAGTGCTGGATGCTGGAGCAAATGCAATTCTGGTGGGGGAATCCCTGATGAGAGCGAATGTTCCGGGCGAGGAGGTGCAGAGCTACCTCCAGCTCATTGCCGGTCCGGCAGTTCCGGAGGATGCCGAGTCTTGACCGCTGCAACTGAAGAGCAGATAACGGCAGGCAGAAAGCCGTGAAACCGCACGAATTGTTCAAGCAAGTCGATCCCGCCCTCGTGACGGAACTCTTTACCTCCTTCCGCGAGGAAGATCGTGACGTTTACAAGACTTCCTTGGCGAGTCTTGCGCAATCTCGCAAGTTGCGTCCGATATTCATTCAGAAAAAGCCGGTAGCCGAGCAGATTGGCTGGATGCACAAGACCCTGAAGCTGCGGAGCAGCGACATGGTTGGCGAAAATCTCCTGCAGGTCTGGTTCATGAAATTTCAGCAGCCGCTGCTCGTAAAGTTCTGCGACGGCATGGGAATAGCACACAACGGGGAGGGCTCGGTAGAGGGGGAATTACCGGCCGAGCTCGAAGCCGGGAAGCTGAAGACGACCGTCGATGCACTCTATGCCGACTTTAATCCTAGCATCGTCTCTCTCTATTTGCATGTTTTCAACCTGCAGCGACCGGGAGGCTGGGACGCCCTGGCGGCGGTTTTAGCTGATGATGAGAGGGTAGTTCTGGGCGTTGAGGTGGAAACAGCACCAAAGCTGGAGAAAGAAGCGGCCCCGGAAGAAGATGGTGAGCAGGCCCCTGTATCTGAACCGTTACCCGAGGTGGTGGGGGAAGGGCCTGAAGCGGAAGAAGATGGTCTAGAGACCGGGCCCACCTAGTCTACTGGTTCAGCTGGGAGCGCAGGCTCGGGAACGGGAACGGGAACGGCCTTTGGTGCAGGCTGGCCCTCTTCGACCCGGACGGCGCGGGGTGGAAGGCCCCCGGGCACGGGCCGGGTGGGAGCAGGCACGGGTTCGGCGCGCGGAGGGGAGGGAGCCGGAAGGACGACCTTTGGCTTCACGCGCACGGGAACGACCTCCTCGGGGGGTATCTTCTTGCGCATCAGGATGTCAACCCGGCGATTAATGGCCTGCTTGTCCTGGTCCCCTCCGAGGACCTTGGGCTTCGAGCGTCCATAGGCCCGCACGATGATGTGGGAGCTGTCGAGGCCGAGGGAATTGACCAGCCAGTTCTTCACGGACTGGGCTCTCTCCCGGGAGAGACTCAGGTTGTAGGCATCATTACCGATGAGATCGGAGTGTCCCTCAAGAATGCAATACATCTGTGGGTTGCGGTCGATCAGCATGCCGAGTTTCATTAGTCCAAGCTTGGCATTCTGCTTGAGACTGGCCTCGTTGAACTCGAACAGGAGATCACTGGGAAGAGCGGCTCGACCCTTGTCGAGCTGGTCCACGTCGAAATTGAGATAACGTCCGAGTTCGGTGTAGCCCTGCATGAGGCCGTTCTCCTCCAGACCGTTGGCGCCTCGCACGGCGGCATTCTTCAGGAAGGAATCGGGGTCGGGCACATCGGCGGAGACACTTCCCTCTTCGATGATCACACGCCCTTCCGCTACTTCGGCAAAGACCGGGTCATGGCGGCCTAGCTCCGCCAGGTTAGCCTGCACCTCGGGGGCCTCGAGAGGTTCAAGAAATGCGCCGTCCTCCTCTCCGATCTTGGCCGGTTTTAGCGGTTCAAGAGAGACCTTTGGTTTTTCAAGATCCGGAATAATATCGATCTCCATGTTGTCGAGTTCGGGAATTAGTTCCTCGATCTCGGTGAGAAGGTCCTCAGCCTTTTCAGGGGGGACGGCGATTTCCGTCTCTGCCTCGGGAGCAACGGCTTCTTCGGGAATCTTCCCGACACTGCTCACGTTGAAGTTCTGTGTGTTCCAGTCGAAATCAGCCAGCTCAAGGAGGAGATTAAAACGGCCAAGGGTCCACAGGCCGACCGCGTGGAGCACCACCGCAATCGTGACAGCGATCAGGACCCACGAGCCGAATTTTCGGCGGCGGGACCCCCGAAAGCGGCTGCCTCCCGTCCGGGCGGCATCCCAAGTGTAGCGTGGGTCAATACTCATGCCTCGTATTCAGTATAACGTCGTCGGGTGGAGGCTCAATTCAGACAAAATCGATTATCTTCTCATTGCTAACTGCAGATTCTTGTAAAAACGAGGGAAATGGCCAGCGCGGGGGTCCTGGCTTGGGTAGGGGCCGATACGGCCTTCCTGTTCACGCCGGCTCTGTCTGCCCGGACGCAGGGTGAACCTGGGGGGCAGGGATGGCCGCTGACCGGGGGGAGGAGAATGGAACCAAGCTCCGGACGGGAACGTCCCCGGAACGAGTCACGGGAGCTCCGGGAAGCAGCGAAAGAGGGCGTGGCCCGTCGATGGCCCGGCCCAAAGGCCTCCCATTTGTGGGATTGAGACTTGGCGCTCCATCCGTTATCGCTGGGTGGGTGAGGACAGGTTGCGAAAGCGTTGGGATCGGCCTGGCAGGGTTCGGCACTGTCGGATCCGGGGTCTGGAATATTCTGCAGCGTAACGGGGGGCTCATCTCGGATCGTTGCGCAGGGGCTGTTAATCTGGAGATTCGCCGGATCGCGGTGCGTGACCTTTCCAAGGCTCGCGATGCCGATGCACCTTCCACGCTGTATACTTCTTCCTGGCAGGAGATGATAGACGATCCAAACGTCGACGTCGTGGTTGAACTAATCGGGGGAACCCAGGATGCCTATGAGCTGGTCTCTGCCGCCCTCAGGGCTGGCAAGCCAGTGGTGACCGGGAACAAGGCGCTTCTGGCTGAACGGGCCAGCGACCTGTTCGCACTCGCCCGGCAATGCGGTGTTCCGATTCATTTTGAGGCAGCGGTGGCAGGCGGGATTCCAATTATCAGGGCGGTGCAGGACTCGCTTGTGGGCAATCGGATCCACTCGATCACGGGGATCATTAACGGGACCTCGAACTACATTCTCATGAGGATGACCGAGGCTGGCCTTGATTATCCGAGCGCTCTGCAGGAGGCGAAGGACCTCGGTTACGCGGAGGCGGATGAGACCCTTGATGTCAATGGATGGGACGCTGCTCACAAGGCGATCCTGCTCACCAGTCTGGCGCACGGTTTCCTCATCGACCCGAAAGAGGTCTACGTCCGTGGAATCGAGTATGTCAGACCACTCGATATCCGCTTCGCCAAGGATCTCGGATACGTGGTGAAGTTGCTTTGCATCGTACGGGAACACGAAGATGGCGCGATTGAGATCCGCACCCAGCCTTCCTTTATTCCACAATCGCACATTCTTGCTGCCGTGAATGACGTATTCAATGCGGTAGCAGTGCGTGGGGATGGAATCGGTGACGCGCTATTCTATGGCCGCGGTGCTGGCCAGGAGCCCACTGCCTCCTCCGTGGTGGCGGATCTCGTGGAGGCGGGCCGGTTGCTGGGGCAGGGGCAGTCAGGTCACCGGGGATTCCTTCCCTACCGGGACGATGGGGTCCTTAAGCCGGTCGATGACACCGAAACTGCGTACTACGTGCGTTTTCCGGTCACCGATCGCCCCGGGGTGGTGGCCGAGATTTCGACCGTGCTGGCGGAATCAGGAATTGGCATCAGTGGGACGCACTCCCCGGTTGACCCCGACCATCCCGATGCTGAATTCGTGGACATGGTGTTCCTCCTCCACACCTGCCCGTTCGGCTCCCTGAAGCGGGCACTGAAGAAGATCGAGCTGCTCGCATGTGTGACCGATCGCCCGGTAGTGTTTCGCATTGAAGCCCTCTGAGCGGTTTCGGGACCGACGGGGAGGGATCTGTTCCGCTGGTGCGGGGCGGCCTCAATTCGGCCGTTTGTCGGGGTCGCCGGTCCAGTAGACGTTCGCTTGTCCATTCACGGCCCGTCCCATGGCGTCAATCAAATCCTCGAAGGCAAAGTCCTCAACGTGCCCGTCGACAAATAGAATGTGCCCCCGCCCTTTGTAGCGACCCACGAAGTTTTTGACGTTCGCCTTGGCGGATCCGTCGAAGCCTCCCTGGAGCTTATTGGTTTCCTCACCTTTCTTCACGCCCCTCTCCAAGAGAGCAACCGTGCGGTCCAGATGCTGGATCCCGGCGCGATTGGCAGGAATATCCTCAGTGGAGTTCTCCGGCTTCACCTGCAGGCTGCTGTTGAATGCGAATGCAAAATAGGGTTTTTCCTCTCGCTTTTTCTTCGGGTAGTCCGCTCCGGGAAGGAAGAGTGGGTAGCTACTTTGATAGAACTGGGAAGCGGGACTATCGCCAAGCTCGCCCACCGGCGTTGAACCCATTTGTTTGACCAAGGCATTATACCAAACATCCTCAGATTGCTCGGCGGCGGCATTGAGCCAGTTGTCCTTGCCGGGGGCGTCCTCGAGGGGAAATACGCCGTTGCTTTCATCGAGATAGCCAGTCAGGGCGTTGCCCATCTCCTTCATTTTCTTCAGCCCCTCCGCCTTGTTACGCTTGATCTTGCCCGAACTGATCATGGTGGACCCGATTCCGATGGCGATGACCAGGACGGCGGCACCGACCAGGATCTCCATCATACGGGATTTTCCGGGTCGGAGGGCCGGATTGGGTTTGCGAAGATTCTTCATGGAACTGGCGACTTGAGCTGGGATAACCCAACGCCTGCACAACCCACTTGCAAGCATACAATTGCCGATCGATACCTCAATTGTTCAGCCGGGGAGGTTATTCGTGGAGGCATCTCATCGGTTTGCGCAGTGGACGGAGCTTGCGGTGGCTCCGGAAGGGGCTCTAGCCTTCCGCCATGAAGATCCCTCGACCGCACCTCGCCATTCTGTTCGCTACTTGCGCCGTGCTGCTCACCACAGCCGCCCCCGCTGAAACGCTGGTCTACGAGGGGGAAAGCGGGGCGGGAACCGGTAAGCATCTAGTCTTCATTGCGAGTGATCACGAATACAGATCGGAGGAAACGCTTCCGGCCCTTGCCCGCATTCTCGCCAAACACCATGGGTTCAGGTGCACGGTTCTTTTTGGCGTAAACGACAGGGGGGAGATCGTTCCCGGCAATTCGAACGTGCCCGGGATGCAGGCTCTCAAGTCAGCTGACCTGATGGTGGTCTTCACACGTTTCCAGAACTGGCCGGATGACCAGATGCAGCACTTCGTGGATTATCTCGACCGAGGGGGACCGATCGTCGGGTTGCGAACCGCCACGCATGGTTTCCGGATTCCGAATGACAGCAAGTGGGCCAAGTACAGCAATGGCTTTGGAGGCGAGGAATACAAGGACGGGTGGGGCCGGCAGGTGCTCGGGGAGAAGTGGGCTGGCCACTACGGCCGCAACCACCGGATGAGCACGCGCCTCGATATCGTGCCTGCCCAGAAGAAGCACCCGATCCTTCGGGGAGTGAAGGAGATGTGGGCCCAGTGTGGAGGTTACAAGGCAGCCCCGCTCCAGCCCAGCACGGTGCTTGCCATGGCACAGCCGCTGCAGGGAATGAAGCCAGACTCTCCGGCTGCGGAGGATATGCCGGCCGTCCCCGGGGCCTGGATCCGCACTTACACGGGCAAGTCCGGGAAGAAGGGCCGGGTGTTCACGAGTACATATGGCGCTTCCAACGACATTCTCAGTGAGGGCTACCGCCGGCTTCTCATCAATGGCTGCTTCTGGGCGGCCGGACTGGAAGAGAAGATCATGCCCGATGCCGAAGTTGATTTCGTCGGCCCCTTCAATCCGACATGGGGCAAGGGTGGCGGCCGCCGCAAGCCGGGAACGCGACCGGCCGACATGGCGGGGTGGGAGTCGCCGATTGTTCCGTTGGCAGAATAACGGCGCGGTCCGCAACTGATGTGTCCCGCTCGCGAAGCAGCCCCGCTCGGGGTGTTTGGACTGGCTGGGCTTGACGTGTGTATCTCAAATGGAAGGCAAACCGGGGGTCCCAGATTCGGGATTTTTTACTTTGCCCTTCTGGCTGGGGGCCGTTAACCCCTCTCAGTCTGGCATGTTGAGGTTTCTCGCCGCGGCAGGCCGTTTTCCTCGCTCATGCTCATCGTCCAGAAATATGGGGGTACGTCGCTCGGGTCCTTCGACCGTATTCGTAATGTGGCGAGGCGCATCAAGTCGCTCCGGGATGAGGGTCACGAGGTAGCGGTGGTTGTCTCGGCCATGGGCGGGGTCACCGATAAGCTGGTCGAGATGGCGAGGGAGGTTTGTAATGATCCGCCAGAGCGGGAGATGGACGTTCTGCTCTCCACCGGGGAGCAGCAGTCGATCGCCCTTGTTACCATGGCTCTCCAGCAGGCGGGGGTGGAGGCGGTATCGATTACCGGCAGGCAGGCTGGGATGAAAACCTCGGGGTCACATACCCGGGCACGCATCGCAGCTATCGATCCCACCCTGAGCCGACGCTACCTGGCAGACGGCAAGGTGGTGATCGTGGCTGGATTTCAAGGGGTCAACGAGGAGGGGCTAATCCAAACCCTCGGGCGGGGTGGATCAGATCTTTCCGCCATTGCTTTCGCTTCCTCCATCGACGCTGACCTCTGTCAGATCCTTACCGATGTAGATGGGGTCTACACAGCCGATCCACGGGTGGTAGGCGATGCCCGAAAGCTCCCGGAAATTTCTTATGACGAGCTCCTTGAGCTGGCCTCGGTCGGGACCAAGGTCATGCAGTCCCGCTCGGTCGAATTCGCCAAGAAGTACGGTGTGAAGTTTGAGGTTCGCTCCTCGCTGAATAATAATCCCGGAACGATAGTCACAGAAGAACACGAAGCCATGGAAGCAGTTGTCATTCGCGGAGTATCCATCGAGCGCTCCCAAGCCCGCGTAACCATCACCGGAATTCCTGATGAACCTGGGATGTCCGGTCGGATTCTTGGTGTTCTGGGAGAGGCAGAGATCAATATCGACATGATTGTCTCCAACACTGCTCACGATGGGTATGCCCGCCATTCCTTCACCATGCATACCAATGACCTCGGGCGAGTTCAGGCTGCGCTTAAGCCGGTTCTCAATGACCTCGGGGGATCGGCCAAGATCGAGAGCGAGGCAGGAATTGCAAAGCTCTCGGTGGTGGGTATCGGGATGCGTTCACATTCCGGAGTGGCGGCCCAGATGTTCGAGGCCCTTGGCGAAGGGGGAATTAACATCGGAATGATAAGCACTTCCGAGATCAAGATCTCGGTCACGGTTGACGAAACGCGGATTGAAGACGCGGCCAGGGTCGTGCATTCGGCCTTCGGCCTGGCTACTGCACCGGCCTGAGCAGACGCTGAGCCGGGCGGAAGGAATTCTTTGATTTACTGCGTTAGCGGTCCCAGCACTGACTGTTCTCCAACAGCATTATTCTTCCGATCGCAGCAGCCTCCCGGGTCCGGTCCTGGCCGTGGTGACGGATGCCTTTCCGGGATGAAGGCACGCGCTGGGTCCAGCTGCTCTTCAGGCAATAATCTTGTTGAGGACCTTCCCGGCGACATCCGTTAACCGGAAGTCACGCCCGCTGAAATGATATGTGAGTTGCTTATGGTTGATTCCCATCAGATGGAGAATGGTGGCATGTATATCATGCACGGATGTCCGGTCGACGGAAGCATGATAGCCAATTTCATCGGTTTCGCCGTGGTTTGACCCACCCTTGACGCCACCTCCTGCCATCCACATGGTGAAACCAAAGGGGTGGTGATCGCGACCATTGCCTCCCTGTTTCTGGGGCGTCCGCCCGAATTCTCCGCCCCAGATCACCAGGGTTTCATCCAGCAGCCCCCGTTGTTCGAGGTCCTCGAGCAGGCCGGCTATTGGCTGGTCGGTAGCAGCACAGTGCTTGTTGTGATTTCCCACAATGTTGCCGTGAGCGTCCCAGTTGTTGTCACCGTGTCCTCCCCCTGAGTATAATTGCACGAAACGCACCCCGCGTTCAACGAGGCGCCTCGCCATGAGGCACTGGCTCCCAAAATATTCACCTGGGTTTCCACTTTCAATTCCGTAGAGTTTTCTGGTGGATTCCTTCTCCTTCGAAATGTCGAGCGCCTCGGGAGCTGCAGACTGCATCCGATAGGCAAGCTCAAATGACTGGATGCGTGCTTCGAGTGCATTATCGGCAGGATAGCCTGCCTTATGCTGGCGATTGAGTTTACCCGCGTAATCGAGCATTTCCCGCTGCTGGGGAGAGCCGAGGCTGGTGGGCCTGTTCAAGTTCAGGATGGGGGTGCCCTTCGAGCGGACGGGAGTTCCCTGAAAGGCGCCAGGGAGGAAGCCAGATCCCCAGTTTGGGGCCCCTCCAATGGGACCACCGCGGTAGTCATAGAGGACTACAAATCCCGGCAGGTCCCTGTTATCTGATCCGAGGCCATAGGTAACCCATGAACCGACACTCGGAAAACCGGTACGGATCATTCCGGTATTGAGTTCGAACAGTGCCGGGGCGTGGCTGATGGAATGCCCATAAACGCCTCGGAGCATCGCGGTGCGGTCAATCATGCGCGAAAGGTGAGGGTAACGGTCCGAGACCCAGTGCCCACTTTGCCCATGGCGGGCGAATTTGTAGGGAGAGGGAAAAAGGCCTCCGGTACTCCGCGCGCCCTTGTTATCAACGACGTCGCTCACGTTTTTCCCTGCATATTTCGCAAGTGCAGGCTTGTAATCGAAGAGGTCTACGTGGCTGGGGCCTCCATACATGAAAAGAAATATGACTCGCTTTGCACGAGAGCTGAAATGGGGCTGTCGTGGGGAGAGGGGCGAGGCCGGTCCGCTTGCGGAACTGACCTGGTCCGCGAGAAGGTGCTGATCGGCCATGAGCCCGGCGAGAGCAAGAGATCCGAATCCGCAACCAGCGGTGCCAAGAAGATCTCGGCGTGTCATGGGCCGCGCTGCGCTGTTGGTGTCAATCGACATAGGCGAATTCGTTCAAGGTGAGAAGAATGTGGCAGAAATTTTCAATAGTCTGCCCCTTCTGTGACATTAATTCACTACCCAGTTTGATTTCGGCATCGGTGGGTTTGCGTGAGAATGCCAGCCAGTAAGCCTCCTCCACGATGGCGCGCTGTTTTCCTTGGGGAGTTTCGCTGGGGCGATCCCTGGTAGCAGCCACGACCCTTTTAGCGAAATGGACTGCCTGTTGCCGGACGAACTCGTTATTTAACAAAAGCAGAGCTTGTGTTGCAACGGTGGTCTTTTCCCGGACACCCCGACTCTGCATGGCGTCCGGGACATCGAAGGTCTCAAAGAAGGGGACTCTCATCGAACGCCGCATGAAAACATAAATACTTCGCCTCCATGTCTTCGGCCCGTCCTTGACGTTCGTAGGCCACTTATTGGTGGAACCAGTCTTGACCGCGTCACTCGAGACCCACGGTTTGATGCTCGGCCCATAGAGCGTTCTGTTTAAGGTTCCGGCCGTATTCATTATGGAGTCCCGGAGGACTTCGGCCTCGAGACGTCTTGGTTGCCTTCGCCACATGAGATCGTTTGCTGGATCAACGGCATGCCGGTCCTCGTCCCACTCTGTTGTCTGCATGTAGGTCGAGCTGGTCATGATCAGCTTGTGGAGAGGCTTGAGTCGCCAGCCCTCCCTTACCAGTTTCAAGGCCAGCCAATCAAGAAGCTCCGGGTTGGTAGGCTTGTCTCCGACGGTCCCGAAGTTATTACTGGTCTTCACCAGACCAATACCGAAGTGGTGCTGCCAGACACGATTTACGATCACCCTTGCAAGCAGTGCGCCGGCTCCTTTCTCGACATCAGTGAGCCAACGTGCCAGCCCCGTTCTCCCGTCTCCTCCCCTGTTCTCCGTTTCACTGATCCAATTCTTGATGTCGCTGCTTGGGGGGCTCAGAACGGTCAAGACCCCGGCTCCAACGTCGCCTTCCTTCTCCTCGACGTCGCCCCGCTTCAGCAGGGGATTTTTTCGGTAGTTGCCCCCGTTCCAGGTAAGGGCCTTCACTGTGGAACCTTGGCTTCCGATGGCAACGTTGCGATCGCCGGGTTTCCCGGGAAGAAAAAATCCCACCAGGCGATAGTAATCACGCTGGGAGATCGGATCATATTTGTGATCGTGGCATCTCGCACAGCCGATTGTAAGTCCAAGAAAAGCTGATCCCGTCGCCGAAACGATATCATCCATTTTGTCGTACATGGCCTTTTCGCGGTCGATACCATCAACGTTGGTTACTGTTGATCCCGCGGTAAGAAAGCCAGTGAGCGCTTGAGCCAAGGGATCGTCACCCTGCAGGGAATCCCCTGCGACTTGCCAGCGAGTGAACTGGTCGAAGGGAAGGTCCTCGTTGAGAGCTCGAATTACGGCATCACGATATGTCCATGCAGTTGGCCGCTCATTGTCACTTTCGTAGCCGTGACTTTCGCCAAAGCGAGCGACGTCGAGCCAGTGACGGCCCCATCGTTCTCCGTAATGAGGACTGGCGAGAAGTTGCGAGACAACATTCTCGTAGGCTCCTGCAGATTCGTCCGCAGCAAACTCTTCCACCTCCCTCCGCGAGGGCGCGAGTCCAATAAGGTCAAAATATGCCCGCCTGATCAGTAAGTTTCGGGGGGCAGGGCCATTTGGAGAAACCTGATTGTCCCTTGCATTTTTCAGGACGAAGTGGTCGACCGTATTACGGGGCCACTGACTGTTCGGCACAGAGGGAACCTCTACCTGGGTGAGTGGCTTGAAAGCCCAGTATTCCTGCTCGTCTGCCACGAGCGAACCGAATGGTGCCGCAACTAAACTAAGGAGAAGAATTCGTCTCATCGGCAAACGGACCTGACCAACACATCCAGGATCTATTAGTTTATAAAGGAGGCGTTTTTTCCCTGAATCAATTCCTTTCTCTCCGGGGCCCTTTTTTCCTAAGGGCGTTGCCGAGGGGGCAGGAGTTTCTGAGGCACCCTCTGTTCGGAAGATGGAGCAGTGGCGGGCTAGGTCTCGCCCCTTCGTGTCTTCTGGGCTGGACTTAGGAGGCGCGCGAGCGGAGAAGCGGTGTGTGGAAGCATGGATTCAGCGGCACGACTTCACGGTCGAGGCCATGGTGGGACCCACTCTGGAGAGCTGTCTGGAGTTCCTGCGATCGTTTGACTGGAAAGGCGAGCTCGCTCGTTACGAGGAAGCGCTGGAGGAGGAGCGCGAGCGCTGCCCTCCAGCCCTCATTATTGTCGAGAATGACCGGACGCTGCAGGTGATGCCCATGCACGACGGGCGCTCACACTACTCCTACACGTGTGTGCACCCATTGAGACTGATGGCCTTTTTCGGAGCAAGCAAGACCTGCAACGCGTGGGCGATCGGGGATCAGCATCGGGCGGGGATCCTGGCCCACCATTTTTCCGGGGAGCAGGCGAAACTGGTGAGATCCCTCTGCAATTTGACCTCCAGCCCGCCATGATAGTGAACGGGACTCACCTTGATTTGGAAGTAAGGTTGGCGGCGGAAGCGGCGGCATCCCGTAGGACGCGGGACAGCCGGGATGCCATCCCGGGGATGGGAGCGGGGCGTTTGCCGGTAACAGTCGAGGTCGAAATGGGCATTTCGCATTGAGATTTGCAGCCTTGTTGGTTCTTCATACCATCGCCCGGTGATCGATTGATGAGTGCATGTGGGTTTGGTCCAAACTATCACCGATTCAGTGGGAGGATGCCTGGGAGGAGCGCTTCCACGGGAATCCCAATGTTGTTCTGACCCGGCTCAAGGGTGGCCGTTCCGTACGGGTTGAGGTCTACTGTGATGAAGAGAGCGAGGCCATCCAGGTTGCGGAACAGTTTGGTGGGAGGGTAAGAAAGCTGGAGGACAAAAACTGGATGGCGTTGACGGCCACTCCAGGACCCCCGATCAAGATCCGGGGATCCCTCCTGGTCACCCCGGAGGTGGACCCCTCGAGAATTCGGGAACTTGTTCGGATCCACGGAGGACGGACCGTGGTAAGGATCCCCGCCGAAATGGCCTTCGGGACAGGAGATCATCCCACCACCGCAAGCTGCCTGCGCTTCCTCGCCGACGAAGCGGAGTCGCACCGGGGGCGGCCTTGGCGGATGCTGGACCTGGGTTGCGGAAGTGGAGTGCTGGCCATCGCGGCGAACCTGCTGGGCGCGGAAGAGTGCGATGCCATAGACCACGATGCAAAGGCAGTGGCTGTGGCCTGGAATAATGTAGATCGCAATAAGGCCCGGGGAGTGACGGTGACCCAGGAGGACCTCCTGCAGTGGGTACCGGTGCGACAATACGAGGTTGTCGTGGCAAACCTCTTCGCTGATGTTCTGGAGGCCTCCTTCGGGAAGATCGGGGAAATGCTCGATCCTGCGGGCGCGTTCATTCTGTCTGGAGTGCTGCGGGAGCAGTGGACCAGAGTCGAGGCGCAGGCCCGTAAGAAGGGATTGGCCTTCAGTGAAGTGACAAGGAAGGGAAAATGGGTTTCGGCCCGGGGCGGGTTCGGATAGCTGGAGGGCGTAGAGGCAGAGATGGACTTCTGGCAGGCCGAAAGGGCTCGATTTCGTTCCCACGCTGCTAGTTTCGAGGTTTTTTTTTTGTCCCTCGTGGCTCACTCGTGGAGCATACCCCCGTGAAGGGCTACGTGTTATTGGCGATTCTGCTGCTGATCCCGAGCATGGGCTACTTCCAGAAGCAGTATTTTTTCGATACCCTCAAGCCCGCACTTGAATCTAGGGTCCTGCGGGTCCTGGAGGAGGAAGGGGTGGTTAACCCGGTGGTCCGTCTCGATTATCTGGACGTGGTCATGAAGGGTCGAGTGGCCACAGATGCTCAGCGAGTCCGGGTGGCGTCCAAGGTG